>Ga0310345_10000055_pt1 | contig 255028 bp, 232 predicted proteins | sample HC15DNA20500_MG_FD_204667 | JGI IMG/M metagenome (GOLD analysis project Ga0310345, IMG submission 204667) | Marine microbial communities from station ALOHA, North Pacific Subtropical Gyre - HC15-DNA-20-500_MG | ecosystem: Environmental > Aquatic > Marine > Oceanic | place: Pacific Ocean... | reverse complement strand
CTCCTTGCATGCTCAGCGTGACCTGGAGCGTGCAGCTGTTGTGTCTTGACTCGACGGTAAGGGTGGTTCCCTTTCCTAGAGGCAAGGCGCAGCAGATGTGCGCTCCAGGCCGCGCCCTTCGGGTCTTCCAGGCTGGCCCGCACTCGTTGTTGCGCTTTTTCGATGGATGGACATACACCTTCAAAACCGCGCCCCTCTTTACCTTTTGACCCATAGAGGGGGCGAACCAGCCTGAAAGACTGAGCATGCAAGGAGTTATTCAGAGGTTCCTTAGCGTTACAGTCGCAGCTCCCGGAGTTCCGGGCTGGTGCCGGCCCGTTCCCAAAGCGTTTGAAAATCCCTGGCAAGGCGTGGCGCTCGCGGCTGGCGGTGTGCGCACAGGTGAATGCGGCTGGGCCGTGGCCAGCCGATGGCTTCGAAAAGGCCGGTATCATCCCCAAGCGCGTGGCAGGCCTGCGGGTCGCAGTCGTCCTGCTGGGTCTGGCGAAGTTGAATGCGTGAGGGCAGTCGGCGCGCGAGGTGAATCAGCCGATGGCCATTGCGCACCGCCTCTTGCTGATCATCAAACAGCACTCGCACGTCGGAGCGTTCACTGGCGATGGCCAGAGCCTTGATGGCATCGACCACCTGATCGTCAGCGGTGAGTGCATCGAGGGTGGGCACGCGAAGCCACAGACGGCGCTTGCAGGCGTGGGCCAGGCGAGCCAGCCCTTCGCTGGCCTGGCTTCGGGTGAGGGTGATCAGGGTGTCGTCGTCGCCGATGACAAATGACATCAGACCAGCGGTTTGAACATCTGTCGGTGTGGGATGTTGGCGTCCATGAAGATCCCGCCGGACACAGAAAACCCTGCAGCCTCGTAGAAACTGGTGGCGTGGGTCTGGGCATGCAGGAAGATTTCTTCCATTCCCAGGCCACGGGCGGCATCTTCGGCAGCCACCAGCAGGGAGCTCCCTACGCCGTTGTTACGTTGCTCTGACAATACGCACAGGCGGCTGATCTGCCCGGTGGGCAACAAGCGGATACAGCCGACCGGCTGTTGGTTCGCGTCAAGGGCCATAAAATGCACGGCCTGGTCATCTTCCCCATCCCATTCCAGCTCCTCCGGCACGTGCTGTTCATCAATGAACACCTGCTGGCGGAGGTTGCGCAGGGCGGTTTCGCTTTCATCCCAACGGGTTTCGATAATGCTGATAGCCATAGGGGTCTCGTTACAGTGGGGCGAAGAAGCCCTGTTCAATCCATTCATGGAGCAATTCCCTGGCGGTGGAAGTCATTACGGCTTCCAGCTCGCTTTCCGTGTAGCGTCGCTTGCTGGCCAATAGCTGAACCAGCGGGCGTTGTTGTTCTGTAAGGGTGTGCGGCTCACCGTTGAGCCATACCCGGTTGCCCTGCATCAGCAGGCGCACGCTGCCATGGCGAACCAGGGCGGTGTGCGGATCGCGCTCGCGAATATGGTGGTCGTCGATGGCAAATTCAAGGCCATCCTGTCGGGGGGTCGATAGCCAGCGATAAACTGCCCGTTCAATGCCTTCTGGCTTAAGCAGATCGAGCGCCCCACGCACCAGGGCCTGGCGATCCTGATCGGTCAGGATGGCTGGGTTGTCGGGGACGGTACGCTGGGGGTCTGTGAACAGGTGGCTGTCAGCATCTGCCAGGCACTCACCGGCGATTTCGGCCATCAGCATCTGGTAATCCGGTGCACGGAAGCCGACGGACCAGGTCAGGCAGTCATCATCCTCGGCCACACCGTGGTGTGCGACCCCAGGCGGCAGGTAGAGTACGTCGCCGGGCATGGCGATATATTCTTCCCGGACTGCCATGCCATCGAGCAATTTCAGGTCCGGGTGGGGCAGGCGTGGGCTGTGTTCGTCACAGACCTCTCCAATTTGCCAGCGACGGGAACCGTGCGCCTGAATCAGGAAGACGTCATAACGGTCAAAGTGCGGGCCGACACTGCCGCCCGTCACCGCGTAACTCATCATGATGTCTTCCACGCGCCAGCCCGGCAGGAACGCAAAGCCGTCCAGCAGCAGAGAGGTTTCGGTGAGGAAATGATCAACTGACTGCACCAGCAGGGTCCAGTCCCGTTCCCCGAGAGTGGAAAAGATCTCCTCGTCCAGCGGGCCCTGTTGCAGTTGCCACGGGCCCTTGCCCGCTCCCTGAATAATTCGGGCTTCTACGTCGTCTTCCAGAGCCAGCCCGGCCAGGGTGTCAGCGTCGGGACTGTCAAGACCCGTGGCGGCTGCGGGCATGAACAGCGGCTTTTTCTGCCAGTAATCACGCAGAAAGGCTTCAGGAGCCAGCGGCAAGGTGAAGTGTGGGAGTGTGGCGCTCATGGGCAAGTCCGGCAGCAAGGCTGTGCCAGCGATAGCTGGCACAGCCTCACGCTTCAGAGGTTACGTGCCTGTTGCGGGGCGTTGCCGATGTAGCTGGCCGGGGTCATGGCAAGCAGGATTTCCTTGGCTTCATCCGGGATCGCCAGATCATTGATGAAGGCGGTGAGGGTCTCCTGATTAATGCCGTCCTTGCCGCGGGTCAGAGCCTTGAGCTTCTCGTAGGGTTTTTCGATCCCGTAGCGACGCATGACTGTCTGGATCGGCTCGGCCAGGACTTCCCAGGCGGCATCCAGGTCTGCATTCAGACGGGCGGCATTCACTTCCAGCTTGCCGATACCTTTCAGGCTAGCCTCGAAAGCGATCAGGCTGTGGGCCAGACCGACACCGACATTACGCAGTACGGTGGAATCGGTCAGATCACGCTGCCAGCGGGAAATGGGCAGCTTGGCGGCCAGATGATCCATGATCGCATTGGCCAGACCCAGGTTACCTTCGGAGTTTTCGAAGTCGATGGGATTGACCTTGTGGGGCATGGTGGAGGAACCCACTTCGCCTTCCACGGTTTTCTGCTTGAAATAACCCAGCGAGATATAGCCCCACACGTCACGGTCGAAATCCAGCAGGATGGTGTTGAAACGCATCAGTGCGTGGAAGTACTCCGCCACGCAGTCGTGGGGTTCGATCTGGGTGGTGAAGGGGTTGAAAGTCAGTCCCAGGCTTTCAACGAAACGGCGGGCAAAGGTTTCCCAGTCCACTTCCGGGTAGGCCGACAGGTGAGCGTTGTAGTTGCCTACCGCGCCATTGATCTTGCCGAGCAGTTCCACAGCAGCGAACTGATCGCGCTGGCGCTGCAGGCGGGCCACCACATTGGCCATTTCTTTGCCAACCGTGGTGGGGGAGGCCGACTGGCCGTGGGTCCGTGACAGCATCGGCTGGTCGGCCAGGCTATGGGCCTGACGGCGGATGGCGTTGATCACCTGGTCCATCTTGGGCAGCAGGATCTCGCGGGCTTCCTTGAGCATCAGGGAGTAGGAGAGGTTGTTGATGTCCTCACTGGTGCAGGCGAAGTGGACAAATTCACTCATGCCAGCCAGTTCGCTGTGCTCGGCCATCTGTTCCTTGATGAAGTATTCCACCGCTTTCACGTCGTGGTTGGTGGTGGCTTCGATTTCCTTGATGCGCTCGGCATGTTTGGCTTCGAAGTCGCGGGTAATGCCGCGCAGGTGCCAGGCTGCCTGACCGCTCATCAGCGGGACTTCGGGGATATTCTTGTCGTGGGCGAGCTGTTCCAGCCAGCTCACTTCCACGTGGACGCGGAAGCGGATCAGACCGTATTCACTGGTAGTGTTACGCAGGGCATCGACTTTGCCGGCATAGCGGCCATCGACCGGTGAAATGGCGGTGAGGGTATTCAGGCTGGACATGTGTCAGGCTCCCGAAGTCGTCCAAGTAAGGTTCCAAAGCGGCGCAATGATACAGCAAAAAAGGCGGGGCTGCGTGCTTCTGTTGTGCTGGTGTCGGGAGCGTGGCTGGTGGCGATATTCGCCGGTTACGGGAAAAGGGGGTGCCCCATTGAGAGCGCAGGGATTACAGAGGGAATAGCGGGAGAGGGCTGTCATATATGGGCGGTTCTGGTGGCTCAGATTCCGCTGTTACAGCCCGCGACCTGTGATGAGAAAAAAGATTAACAAATAGCTATAAATTATTGATATCTATCGACTCTATTTGTGAAAGTATAGGTTTTCTCTGGAACAGAAGATGCCAGCGGCGCCCGCCGAACTGGTGCCACAGGAAGGCGGCGCGGACGCCGGCAAGGAACAGAGCGCGAATCCTGGCGGCCTTGTTTTCGTCCTGAAGATGAGAGGGCTCGCCCTTCACCTGTATGCGAAAGCGGAAGGTCCCCAGGGTGTCCACGTAGATCCCGGCCAGCCGGTGACAGAACGCATCTTCGGTGAGACTGCTGAAATGGGCTTGCTGGCCACTCAGGGCCATGAGCCGATGGCGCAGAATGCTGGTGGTGTCGTCGTTCTTGCGGAGTTTGCCTGCCAGATGGAGCAGGGCCAGGCCGTAGTTGAGCGGGCGCAGGGAGCCTCCGGCGGAATCCTTGTTGAGACTGCGGTTGAGCAAGCTCATGCCATCGCGTAGCAGGCCGGGCCTGGGATAGATGGCATCAAACGTCTCCGCATCCAGTGCCATTACGCCCTCGATGAGCGCTTCAAAGGCCCGTGGGTCGCAATCACCACGCAGGGCAATGTCGTCTGCCAGCTGGGCCGCCTGGAACACAGCAGCCAGCGCCAGTGTTCGCTGCTGTTCGCGAGAGAAACGTTCGCTCATGGGGTGTCTGTCCTTGGCGTTGGGTCGTTACCGGGTTGCTTCAATGGGCGCGCCACCGAGGCAGACCGGGCCATCGTAGAAGACCACGGACTGACCGGGGGTCACTGCGCGTTGTGGCTCATCAAAGACCACATGAACGCGCCCCTCACCGGCATCGGAAACCGTACAGGCCTGATCGGGTTGGCGATAGCGGGTCTTTGCCGTGAGTCTGGCTGGCAGGGCCGGAGGCTGCAGGGCCACCCACATGACCGGGGCACTGGTCAGTTCGCGGCTGTACAGCAGTGGATGTTCGGTGCCTTGCACGGCAATCAGGACATTGCGGTCCAGATCCTTGCCGGCCACATACCAGGGGGCATCGTTACTATCGGAGCGGCCGCCAATACCCAGCCCCTGACGCTGGCCAAGGGTGTAGTACATCAGGCCATCATGGTCGCCAATGACGTTGCCGTGGTCGTCTTCAATCTTGCCGGGTTGGGCAGGCAGATACTGCTCGAGAAAATCCTTGAAGCGGCGCTCACCAATAAAGCAGATGCCGGTGGAGTCCTTTTTCTTGTGGTTGGCGAAGCCCTTGTCTTCGGCGATCCGGCGCACTTCGGGCTTTTCCAGATCCCCCAGCGGGAACAGGGTACGATCGAACTTGTGGTGATCTACCGCGTGCAGGAAGTAGGTCTGGTCCTTGTTGGTATCGACAGCGCGAACCAGCTTCGCGGCTCCGGTGTGATCGACCTGCGCATAGTGGCCGGTGGCAATGTAGTCCGCGCCCAGGGTCAGTGCATGGTCAAGGAAGGCCTGGAACTTGATCTCCTTGTTGCAGAGGATATCCGGGTTGGGGGTCCGGCCTGCCCGGTATTCGGCAAGGAAATGTTCAAATACCCGGTCCCAGTATTCCGAGGCAAAGTTGGCGGTGTGCAATTCGATGCCAAGAACACCGGCCACCTGCATGGCGTCCAGCAGGTCTTCGCGGGCGGTGCAATACTCGGTGCCGTCGTCCTCGTTCCAGTTCTTCATGAACAGGCCTTCGACCTGGTAGCCAGCGTCGATCAGTCGGGCGGCCGCCACGGAGGAATCCACACCGCCGGACATGCCAACGATAACGCGGGTATCTTGAGGCGCTTTGTGCATGGTCACAGTATTCCTGTCAGCCCCGCTGGAGAGGCCAGGGGTGCTGGTAAATGGTGTCCAGGGGCAATCGTCTACCAGAGAGATAGTCATCCAGGCAGCGTTCCACAAGGGGGCTGCGGTGCTGGTCACGACGGGCGCGGAAGGCCTCTGGTGTCAGCCACTCGGCGTCAAGGATGCCGGTATCCAGTTTCTGACGTGGGTCGTGGCTCACCGGTCGGGCCACAAAGCAGGTCCGATAGTACACCCCGCCGCCTTTCTGCGGCTGAAAGATGTACCAGCCCAACAGGTCGGTGATTTCCACCTGCCAAGCCGTTTCTTCCAGTGTTTCACGCCAGGCCGCTTGTTCCAGGGTTTCGCCGAACTCCACGTGGCCGGCTGGCTGGTTGAGGACCTCACGGCCCTTGCTCAATTCGCGGACAAACAGGAACTTGCCGTCTTGTTCCACCACGCAGGCCACAGTAATGTGCGGCTCGAAGCTGTTCATAGCAGATCTGCCAACAGGGTGCCCGGCGGAGCCGGGCACAATACGATACGATGAAAGGCGGGAATGGTAGCGCAGCCGCCGCCGAGACAACAGGCCAGGAGCGAGGATGTCAGACGATCAGTTTACCCACCTGGACAGCAGTGGACAGGCACAGATGGTTGATGTCACTGACAAGGCAGTGACTCAACGGGTCGCCGTGGCCCAGGCCCGGGTACGCATGCAGCCTGCCACGCTGGCCATGATTCAGGATCAGCGCCATCCCAAAGGCGACGTGTTGGCAACCGCCCGTATTGCAGGCATTCAGGCGGCCAAAAAGACCTGGGACCTGATTCCTCTGTGCCACCCCCTGATGCTGACCAAGGTGACCGTGAATATCGAGCCAGAGGGGGATGACGCCCTGCGGATCGAGACCCTGTGCAAACTCAGCGGCACAACCGGGGTCGAGATGGAGGCCCTGACCGCGGCTTCGGTGGCGGCGCTGACGCTGTATGACATGTGCAAGGCGGTCGATCGTGGCATGGTGATTGAAAGCGTCTGCCTGCTGGAAAAGCAGGGTGGGCGTAGCGGCCATTACCAACGCGTTAACGAACAGGAAGAACATTGATGGTCCAGGTACGCTTTTTTGCTGCTCTGCGGGAACGGGCAGGCCGTGATGCTATCCAGGTCGACTTACCGGAAGGGGTGAGCACGGTTGCGCAGCTGGTTGACTGGCTGGCGACAACCGATGTGGCTCTGGCCAAGGCTCTGGAGGCGACACCGCGACGGATGGTGGCCATCAATGAAGTGCTGGGTAATGAGGATAGTCTAGTGGAAGCGGGAGACGTGGTGGCCCTGTTTCCACCGGTGACCGGCGGATGAAGGCCCATATCGAGATTCGTGAGGGTGGTTTGAGCGCCAGCGAGCCGGATTTGTGGCTGCGGGATCAGGGGCGCAGTGGTGCGGTGGTGATGTTCAGTGGCCAGGTACGCGATGAGCAAGGCAAGGTAGAGGCCCTGCATCTGGAGCATTACCCGGGCATGACGGAATCCGTGCTTGGCACCATTGTTGAGCAGGCCTGCAGTCGCTGGCACCTCAATGGTGCCTGGGTGGTGCACAGGGTTGGCACCATTCAGGCCGGTGATGACATTGTCCAGGTGGCGGTCAGCTCGGCCCACCGTCAGGCTGCTTTCGAGGCCTGCGCCTTTATCATGGATCTGCTGAAGACCCGGGCGCCGTTCTGGAAGAAAGAGCTTATCGACGGGCGCTGGATTTGGGTCGAGGCCCGCGAGAGCGATGACCAGGCCGCCGCGGCCTGGCTGCAGGACGCGACGGGGCGTGCACCTCGCTAGCGCGCCATTCTCCTGGCGCCAGGCCTTCCACTGACCAGTCCCCAATCTGCCAGCGAACCAGTCTCAGGGTGGGAAATCCGATGGCGGCGGTCATGCGTCGTACCTGCCGGTTTCGACCTTCGTCTATGGTGAGTTTCAACCAGCTGTCGGTTACCGTTTTGCGTGACCGAACCGGAGGATGCCGATCCCACAGTGGTGGGGCATCAATGCGCTCGACCTGGGCTGGCCGGGTAGGGCCGTCTTTCAGAGTGATGCCCTGGCGCAATTTTTGCAGATCAGAGCCCCCGGGCTCACCCTCCACCAGAACCAGATAGGTTTTGGGAAGGTGAAACCGCGGACTGCTGATGCGCGCCTGCAGACTGCCGTCATCAGTCAGCAACAGCAGGCCTTCAGAATCCCAGTCCAGTCGTCCCGCCGGGTACACGTCCGGTTGGGGGATGAATTCGCTCAACGTTCGGCGACCCTGATCGTCGCGAAACTGGGACAACACCTGGAAGGGTTTGTTGAGCAAGATCAATTGCGCCATGGGGCCTGACAATCCTGATAGGTTTGATTGATATAATGCGTCGTATTACCGGCCAGCTACGCTAACAAGGCTAAACGGTCAGTGCTATACTCGCCAGCGCACGCCGGTTACGGTTTGATAAAGACAGAGTAGTCCTGTTAAGACCCGCTGATCTGACGGTCAAAAGCCGACTCACATCAGGTGGGAAACACTGCCAATACAATTGGGACTTATAATTCTATGACCACCCCAAAAATTATTTACACCATGACAGATGAGGCGCCCGCGCTGGCGACCTACTCGTTTTTGCCCATTATTGAGAAATTTACCTCCATTGCCGGGATTGAAGTTGAAAGTAGCGATATTTCGCTTGCCGCACGCATCCTCGCCAACTTCCCCGAACATCTGTCAGACGACCAAAAAGTCAACGATACCCTCTCCGCACTGGGCGATCTGACCCAGGACCCGGAAGCCAACATCATCAAGCTTCCTAACATCAGCGCCTCTATTCCACAGCTTCGTGAAGCGATCGCCGAGCTCAAAGAGCATGGCTATAACGTCCCTGAGTACCCGGACGAGCCTCGCACTGATGAAGAGAAGGAGATCCTGTCCCGTTACGCCAAAGTTCTGGGGTCTGCGGTGAATCCGGTGCTGCGTGAAGGTAATTCAGATCGTCGCGCACCGCTGGCGGTGAAAAACTACGCGCGCAAGAACCCGCACAGCATGGGGTATTGGAGCCAGGCTTCCCGCACCCACGTGGCCCATATGCGTGGGGGGGATTTCTTTTCCCACGAGACCTCTACCACCATTGACAAGGCCTGCAAGGTTCGCATCGAGTTTGTGAATGCCCAGGGCAATGTCTCTGTGATGAAGCCGGAATTTGGCTTGCTGGACGGGGAAGTCATTGATGCCATGTTCATGAGCAAGAAGGCGCTCTGCGACTTCTTCGATGAGCAGATCGAAGATGCCAAGAACACTGGCATTCTGTTCTCGCTGCATGTGAAGGCCACCATGATGAAGGTGTCGCACCCGATCGTGTTCGGTCATGCGGTGCGTCGCTTCTACAAAGAGCTGTTTGAGAAGCACGGTGAGGTACTGGAACAAATCGGTGCCAACCCCAACAACGGCTTGAGCAATATCTACCAGAAGATTGAAGAGCTGCCGATTTCCCAGCGCCTGGAGATCGAATCCACTATTCGTGCCTGTTACCTGCATCGTCCGGAGCTGGCGATGGTCGACTCTGACCGCGGTATCTCCAACCTGCATGTACCGTCCGACGTCATCGTCGATGCCTCCATGCCGGCCATGATTCGCCAGGGCGGCAAGATGTACGGCGCCGATGGCAAGCTCAAGGACACCAAGGCGGTGATTCCGGAAAGCACCTACGCAACGATCTACCAGGAAGTGGTGAACTTCTGCAAGACTCACGGCGCCTTTGATCCGGTGACCTGTGGTTCTGTGCCGAATGTGGGTCTGATGGCCCAGAAAGCAGAGGAATATGGTTCCCACGACAAGACCTTCGAAATGAAAGAAGGTGGCACTATGCGCGTTGTCCGTGAAGACGGCGAGGTGTTGCTCACCCACGACGTGGAAGAGGGCGATATCTGGCGCATGTGTCAGGCCAAGGACCTGCCCATTCGTGACTGGGTCAAGCTGGCGGTGACCCGTGCCCGCCAGAGCAATACCCCGGCTATTTTCTGGCTGGACAAAGAGCGCGCCCACGACGCCCAGCTGATCCTGAAAGTCACTGAATACCTGAAGGATCATGACACCGACGGGCTCGATATCCGCATCATGTCCCCGGTTCAGGCGATCCGTTACACCATGGAGCGCATGATCCGTGGCAAGGACACTATCTCAGTCACCGGTAACGTACTGCGTGACTACCTGACGGACCTGTTCCCGATCCTGGAGCTGGGCACCAGCGCCAAGATGCTGTCCATTGTGCCGCTGATGGCCGGTGGCGGACTCTATGAAACGGGCGCCGGTGGCTCTGCACCCAAGCACGTACAGCAGTTCCTGGAAGAGAACCACCTGCGGTGGGACTCGCTGGGCGAGTTTCTGGCGCTGGCCGTCTCCATCGAGGAGCTTGGTGAAAAGTATGGCAACAAGAAGGCGAAGGTGATTGCCAAAGCCCTCGACAAGGCCAACGAGCAGTACCTGGAGCAGAACAAGGCGCCGTCCCGCAAGGTCGGTGAGCCGGATAACCGGGTGAGCCACTTCTATGTCGCCATGTACTGGGCCCAGGCCCTGGCGGCACAGGACGACGATGCCGAGCTGAAAGACAAGTTCAGCACCATCGCGGCGCTGCTGACCGAGAACGAGGAAAACATCGTCAAGGAAATGGTGGCGGTGCAGGGGTCGCCGACCGATATCGGGGGGTATTACAACCCTGATTTCAGCAAGGCGTCAGCTGCCATGCGCCCCAGTGCCACGTTCAATGACATTTTGGACAAGCTGTAAGTAAGGGCTTGGCACGAAACAAAAATGCCGGCGAAAGCCGGCATTTTTGTTTGTGTCTATCTGTTTGCGCTGTTTGCCCCTGTCAAGGCATAGGGGGCTTGCCGTGCAGTGACGGCGGCGGGTCTTATTCCGCGGCGTCCTCCTCATTGGAGGCGTCATTGATGGCTTCGCCGCTGGCACGCAGATTGACAGCATGGAAGCCCTTGTTGGCTGGCTGAATCTCGTATTCCACCGGTTGGCCGGCTTTGAGGCTCTTGTAGCCCTCCATCTGGATGTAGGAATAGTGAACAAACAGATCTTCACCGCCTTCATCCGGACGAACAAAACCATACCCTTTTGCGTTGTTAAACCACTTAACCCTTCCCGTTGCCATGGTCCTTCCCTCTACCTCTCCAATGGCCAAGAGCTTTTGCATGCCCTAACGTTTCTTTTTATTACCCGCAGGCAGCACGGTACACTGCATCTGATTGCGGCGCGTTGGGGCGCCGTCGGCGGTGTGGCCGGCATGTCTGCGGCGGTGCGACCCGTCCCATTATGACGGCATCGCATTGTGCAACTTTTAAACATGCGTCGCGGGGTGTCAACCCCATGAACTTTTTGTGGTCATGTAACGGCGCCGGGGATTGAAAAAAGCATGACCGCCCATCATTTCAATATTGCCTGTTGGTGCCAGCAGGGTTACAACGGTTAAGAGGCTTATGAATTTGCAGCAGTGGTGGCAAAGGGAGAATCCAGAGGGTCGGGTGGGGATCTCGGCAGGCCCCGCAGACAATCCGGCAGACCCTGATCGCCATGGGGATCTGGCCATCGAAGAGGCCAGACCGAAACTCAAGCCGCCGTCCATGTACAAGGTGTTGATGCTCAACGATGACTACACCCCCATGGATTTTGTGGTGGAAGTACTTGAGGACTTCTTCAGCATGAACCGTGAACAGGCCACCCGGGTCATGTTGACGGTACATACGGAAGGGAAGGCGGTGTGCGGGCTCTACCCGCAGGATATCGCCGAAACCAAAGCCACCCAGGTGGTTGAATATGCTCGTGAAAATCAGCATCCGCTGATGTGTCAGGTGGAAAAGGCCTGACAACGCGAGCCCGGTAGTGAGGTAGCCTTATGCTCAGCAAAGAACTGGAAATGACGCTAAACGAGGCGTTTCGCCATGCGCGCAGCCATCGTCATGAGTTCATGACGGTAGAACACCTGCTGCTGGCACTGCTGGATAACGAGGCCGCCGTTGAGGTGCTGCGCGCCTGTGGCGCGGACCTGGATGAATTGCGTGATGCGTTAAGCCAGTTTATTGAAGATTCCACCCCCTTGTTGCCGGAAGGTGATCCGGATCGTGATACCCAGCCGACCCTGGGCTTTCAGCGCGTGCTGCAGAGGGCCGTGTTCAGTGTCCAGTCCTCCGGCAAGAAGGAAGTCACTGGTGCCAACGTACTGGTCGCCATTTTCAACGAGCAGGAAAGCCAGGCCGTTTACTTCCTCAACTGTCAGGACATTCACCGTCTGGACGTAGTTAACTTCATTGCCCACGGCATTTCCCAGGTCGAGGACGCCGATCCCTCTATCGAAGCGGCCCAGGAAAACGACGCGGCGGAAGAGCCGTCGCAGGCCAGCGCGCTGGAGAACTATGCGACCAACCTGAATGTACTGGCTCGTGAGGACCGCATTGACCCGCTGGTGGGCCGTGCATTCGAGATTGAGCGTGCAGCGCAGATTCTCTGCCGTCGCCGCAAGAACAACCCGCTGCTGGTGGGTGAGCCCGGGGTCGGCAAGACCGCGATCGCTGAAGGCTTGGCGCGGATGATCGTGGAGGAGCAGGTACCGGAGCCGTTGCTCGATGCCACCGTCTATTCACTGGATCTTGGTGCTCTGCTGGCGGGAACCAAGTACCGCGGTGATTTCGAGAAGCGCCTGAAATCCCTGTTGGCCGAGTTGAAAAAAGAGCCCAATTCCATCCTCTTTATTGACGAAATCCACACGATTATTGGCGCCGGTGCGGCGTCCGGCGGAGTGATGGACGCCTCGAACCTGCTCAAGCCATTGCTGGCCAATGGTGAGCTGAAGTGCATGGGCTCTACCACATTCCAGGAATACCGTGGTGTGTTCGAGAAGGACCGGGCCTTGTCTCGCCGTTTCCAGAAGATTGATGTGGTTGAGCCGTCGGTGGAAGACACCATCGGTATTCTCAAGGGGCTGAAGTCACGGTTTGAGAAGCACCATGATGTGACCTACAGCGATGCCTCACTCAAAGCCGCAGCGGAACTGAGCGCCCGCTATATCAATGACCGCTACCTGCCTGACAAGGCCATTGACGTGATTGATGAGGTCGGTGCCTGGCAGCGTCTTCGACCTGAGGATCAGCGCAAGAGCACCATCGATGAAATCGATGTGGAAGACATGGTCGCCAAGATCGCCCGCATTCCGCCCAAACAGGTATCGTCTTCAGACAAGGAGTTGCTCCGCAATCTGGAGCGCGACCTTAAGATGACGGTGTTCGGGCAGGATGAAGCCATCGATACTATTTCTGCGGCCATCAAACTGTCCCGGGCGGGGCTGAAAGGCGAGAACAAACCCATCGGCAGCTTCATGTTTGCCGGGCCCACCGGGGTGGGCAAAACCGAAGTCAGCCGTCAGCTGGCACGTGCCCTGGGGGTTGAGCTGGTACGCTTTGATATGTCCGAGTACATGGAGCGTCACACGGTCAGCCGTTTGATCGGGGCGCCCCCGGGCTATGTGGGCTACGACCAGGGTGGTTTGCTCACAGAGGCGATCACCAAGACTCCCCATTGCGTGCTGCTGCTCGATGAAATCGAAAAGGCGCACCCCGAGGTTTTCAACATTCTGCTGCAGGTGATGGATAACGCCACCCTGACGGATAACAACGGCCGCAAGGCGGACTTCCGTAACGTGATTCTGATCATGACAACCAATGCGGGTGCCGAGGTGTTGAACAAGCGTTCCATCGGATTCACCGAGCAGGATCAGAGCACCGATGGCATGGAAGTGCTGAAGAAGGCGTTCACCCCGGAATTCCGTAACCGTCTTGATGGCATCGTGCAGTTTGCGCCGCTGACGACGGACGTCATTCTGGGTGTGGTCGACAAGTTCCTGGTCGAACTCCAGGCTCAGCTGGACGAAAAAGGCGTGGTGCTCAATGTGGATGCCGCCGCCCGCAGCTGGCTGGCCGACAAGGGCTACGACAAGGATATGGGGGCTCGCCCCATGGCTCGCCTGATCCAGGAGCAGCTCAAGAAACCATTGGCCGAGAAACTGCTGTTTGGCGAACTGGCCGAGCAGGGCGGGCAGGTGGACGTCACTGAACAGGACGGCAAGCTTGCTCTCACGGTGAAGGCCGCGGAGGCGGAGCCCGCATAATCCAGTTAACAAGTCACAGTGAACAGTTAACAGCGAAAGGCAGAAACGAAAATACCCCCGGCTCGTGAGAGGCGGGGGTATTTTTTGGCTGTTAACGGTTAAGGATTAACGGTTAACGGCTGCCTGACTTATTTCATGCGGAAGGTGATACGGCCCTTGGTCAGGTCGTAGGGGGACATTTCCACCTTGACGCGGTCGCCGGTGAGGATGCGGATATAGAATTTGCGCATCTTCCCGGAGATATGGGCAGTGATCACATGACCGTTGTCCAGCTTCACACGAAACATCGTGTTGGGCAGGGTTTCAACGATTACACCTTCGAGTTCAATCTGTTCTTCTTTCGCCATCCAACGAATACCTTGGGTTACCGGCTATTGAGCGAGGGCGCAATTGTGCCGCAAAAGCGGGCCGGCTGCAAAACCGGATTAACGGCAAGGGCGAATGGACGGGAAAGCTGATCAATCTTTGTCCGGAAGGTCCTTCCAGGCGCCGCTACGCAGTATCTCCAGTGGCTGGTACTGGCTCTTGTAACTCATCTTCTGGCACTGGTGAATCCAGTAACCGAGATACAGGTATGGGAGTTGTAGCCGTCGGCATTGTTCGATTTGCCACAGCAGGGCCATGACGCCAAGGCTACGTTCAGGCAGATGGGGGTCGAAGAAGGTATAGACGGCAGAGAGACCGTCTTCCAGCTGGTCGGTTACCGCAACGGCCCGGAGTTTGCCGGCCTGGCGGAAACAGTAGAACTGGGTATCGGCCCAGTCGCAGGTCAGAAAGTTGGTGAACTGTTCCTCGGACGGGGGGTACATGTCGCCATCGCCATGACGCTGGTTGATGTAGTCCGCGTAGAGAGAATAGAGCTCACGGGTAAACCGGGCAGGTTCACGGTTGACGACCAGGTCATCATTGACCTTGCGAATCCGACGGTGGCGGCGTTTGGGCTGAAAATCCGATACCCGCACCCGAGCCGGAATGCAGGCACTGCACTGATCGCAATGGGGACGGTACAGGTAATCCCCGCTACGGCGGAACCCCAGAAGGCTCAGTTCGCTGTAGAGTTCCGGTGACAGTGTGGCCTGGGGGTCCACAAACAGGGTCGAGGCCTGACGATCTTCCAGGTAGCTGCATGAATGTGCCGGCGTCCGGAAGAAGCGCAGGGTGGAAAGGTCTGTCATGGGGTCAGTGTAGCGAGAAACGAGGGGGGCAGGCTAGATAGCGTCGCTGAGCTGGGTGCCCACAGAATGCCGCTGGTCGGGCTTAAGGCTGTCCGGGTAAGCCTGCCCATTCTGTTACTGGCCACTGTTCCGGGCCCGGTGTGGATGTGATTCGCCCCGACAAGAGGGCTTCAAATTGCGGTCTTTCCAGCAGTCTTGCCCCCATGCTCAGCAAGTGGGGATTCTCCACTTGGGCGTCGATCAGGGTGATATCCAGCGCTGGAGCGAGCTTTTTGAGGGCGGCCAATGCCACCTTGGAGCCGTTACGGCGAGGAGAGACCATGGATTCGCCAAAAAACACCTGTCCCAGCTTGATGCCGTAGATGGCGCCGGCAATGTCGCCGTCCTGCCAGATCTCCAGGCTGTGGGCATAGCCCTGACGGTGCAGCCCCACATACGCCTCGATCATGTCATCACTGATCCAGGTGCCATGACCATCTGATCTGGGTTGGGCACACAGCCACATGACGCGTTCAAAGGCGCGATCGAGAGTCACCGAAAACTCGCTGTTGCGCAGATGACGTTGCAGGCTGCGGCTGATGTGGATGTCGTCAGGAAAGAAAATGCAGCGCGGGGCAGGGGACCACCACAGAATGGGCTGATGATCGGCATCGTACCAGGGGAAGATACCCCGGGAGTAGGCACGAATGAGGGTGGAGGAGCTCAGATCCGCCCCGGCGGCCAGCAGGCCGTCGGGGTCGGTGAGGGCGTCACGGGTATCCGGGAAAGGACTTCCCGGCTCCAGCCATGGCACCATGACAGGCTAACCGATCACCTGAAGGGCGTTTCAGCCCTTCAGGTTGTCCAGATAGCGTTCCGCATCCAGCGCGGCCATACAGCCAGAGCCGGCAGAGGTGACGGCCTGACGGTAGATGTGGTCGGCCACATCGCCAGCGGCAAACACGCCTTCAATGCTGGTCTGGGTAGCATTGCCTTCGGTGCCGCTCTGAATCTTCAGGTAGCCGTCTTTCATGTTCAGCTGGCCTTCGAAGATATCAGTGTTCGGCTTGTGACCAATGGCAATGAAGACACCCTGCAGTTCGATGTCCTTGCTGCCTTCACCTTTGGTGGACTTGATGCGCATGCCGGTGACACCGCTGTCATCGCCCAGCACCTCTTCGAGTGTGTGATCCCACTCTACAGAGATATTGTCTTTTGCCAGCAGCTTGTCTTGCAGGATCTTTTCGGCGCGCAGGCTGTCACGACGGTGGACCAGGGTGACATGCTCTGCGATATGCGAGAGATACAGTGCTTCTTCCACAGCGGTATTGCCGCCACCGATAACGGCGACACGCTGGCCCTTGTAGAAGAAACCGTCACAGGTGGCGCAGGCGGAGACGCCCTTGCCCATGAACGCTTCCTCTGACGCCAGACCCAGATACATGGCGGAGGCACCGGTGGCGATAATCAGGGCATCACAGGTGTAGGTGCCGCTGTCGCCCTTGAGCGTGAAGGGACGGCTCTGCAACTCCACTTCGTTGATGTGGTCGTACACCATCTCGGTGTCAAAGCGCTCAGCATGCTGCTGCATGCGCACCATCAGGTCAGGCCCCTGGAGACCTTCAACGTCACCAGGCCAGTTGTCCACTTCGGTGGTGGTAGTGAGCTGGCCGCCAGGCTGAATCCCGGTAATCACCACCGGCTTGAGATTGGCACGGGCGGCGTAAACGGCGGCGGTGTAACCCGCAGGGCCGGAACCAAGGATAATCAGGCGATGGTGCTGCACGTCGCTCATCGAAAACTCCAGTAATAAGGGGTAAGCAGGACGAGAGACCTTTCATGGGGCCTTCAGCCTGCATAATCAAGGCGTGAAAACTACCGTAAAACAGGGCACGCGTGAAGCCTGTCGCTGTGATAGAAAGGATCAATGAACCGGGTTAGGGTGCGGTTTTGTGCAATAATCCCGCAGACTGGCCCGGCAGGCACACAGCAATGCTGGCCGCCCCACGGTGGATTGACTACAATCGCAATAATTTCAATTTGTTATCGGCATTTTTTAATACGGATTTTTATCTGTTCAATGTCATGGATTTTGTTAAGGGGTAAGGCGTGAGCAAAACCGCTGCCGGGCAAGGAGAGTCCGGGTTTTCCCGTCATCTCAAGCGCGGGCTGGTCGAGGGCATGGTGATCGCATTGATCGCTCTGTCCATGTACCTGCTGCTGGCGTTGATCAGCTTCGACAGCCGCGATCCGGGCTGGTCGTATGTGGGGCATGTGGATGCCGTGCGTAATGCGGCGGGCCGTGCCGGTGCGTTCAGTGCCGACCTGCTGCTTGGGTTGTTTGGCTACATGGCCTACCTGTTCCCGGTATTGGTGGGATTCTGGGCTGCCAAGGTGCTGCGTGAACGTCATGCCGGGCTGCCCGGTAGCTGGCCGCTGTTCAGCCTCCGTCTGGTGGGCTTTATTTTGACCATGCTGGCCGGTACCGCTCTGTCTTACATGCACTTCAGCATGGGCGACAGCTTGCCGGAAGGTTCTGGCGGCATCCTTGGCCATGAAGTGGGTGCGGCCGCCCTGGATGGCTTCAATCCCCTTGGCGGTACGCTGATCATGGTCGCATTGTTCCTGATCGGGGTGACCATCTTTACCGATCTGTCCTGGATCGCCCTGGCAGAAGGGCTGGGAGCGCTGGTGCTGGGAGCGGTTGAGAAAGTCCCTGCCTGGTGGCAGGCGCGCAAGCGCAAACAGGAGGAGCAGCGGCAGAAGAAAGTGGCCCATGAAAAACGGGCCAAAGTGATCAGCGAGGCCAAGAAAAAAGCCGAAACCCGTACGCCCCCAAAAATTGCCAAGCCCGCGGCTCCGGTGCAAAAGAGTGAGCGGGTACAGAAGGAAAAACAGCAGAAACTGTTCACCACTGAGGTCAGTGGCGAAATTCCGCCGCTGGAACTGCTGGATCCGGTGGAAGAGTCCAAGGGCGGGTATTCTGAGGAAGCCCTCGAAGGCATGTCCCGCCTGCTGGAGATCAAGCTCAAGGATTTCAACATTGAGGCCGAGGTGGTGGCGGTTCAGCCGGGCCCTGTGATCACCCGTTTTGAAATTCAGCCAGCAGCCGGAATCAAGGTTTCCAAAATTACCAATCTGGCCAAGGATCTGGCGCGCTCATTGGCGGTGATCAGTGTTCGGGTCGTGGAAGTCATCCCGGGCAAGACCACGGTGGGGATCGAGATTCCCAACGAACAACGGGAAATGATCCGTTTCACCGAAGTGGTGGGCACCCAGATGTTCGACCAGTCCTCATCGCCGCTGACCATGGCGCTCGGCAAGGATATTGCGGGCAACCCGGTCATGGGGGATCTGGCCAAGATGCCACACCTTCTGGTGGCGGGGACCACCGGTTCCGGTAAATCCGTGGGTGTGAACGCCATGCTGCTGTCCATGCTGTTCAAATCCGGCCCAGACGATGTTCGCATGATTCTCATCGACCCCAAGATGCTGGAACTGGCGGTCTATGACGGCATCCCCCATTTGTTGACCCCGGTTGTAACCGATATGAAAGAAGCCGCCGGCGCCTTGCGCTGGGGTGTCGGTGAAATGGAGCGTCGCTACCGGCTGATGGCCGCCATGGGGGTGCGTAACATCTCCGGCTATAACCGCAAGGTCGATGAGGCGAAGAAGAAGGGTGAACCGATCAAGGACCCGCTGTGGAAGCCTGAAGACCCAATGAATCTTGAGGAAGAAGCGCCCCTTGCCGAGCACCTGCCCTATATCGTCATCGTCATCGATGAATTTGCCGACATGATGATGATTGTGGGCAAAAAGGTGGAAGAGCTGATCGCGCGGATTGCCCAGAAAGCGCGGGCCGCCGGGATTCATCTGATTCTCGCAACCCAGCGTCCCTCGGTGGATGTGATCACCGGTTTGATCAAGGCAAACGTGCCCTCACGTATCGGCTTCCAGGTGTCGTCCAAGATTGATTCCCGAACCGTGCTGGATCAGGGCGGGGCAGAACAGCTGCTGGGTCATGGTGACATGCTTTATTTGCCGGGGGGCAAGAGTGTTCCGGAACGTGTTCACGGTGCCTTTGTCTCAGATGAAGAGGTCCACCGGGTTTGTGACGATTGGCGCAAGCGCGGCGAGCCTAACTACCTGGAAGAAATTCTCGATGGTGGCTCGGATCTCAATGCACCGATGCCCGGCATGGAAGGCGCCGGCGGTGACGGTGATGATGAAAATGATCCGTTGTACGACGAAGCGGTTGCCTACGTGACGCAGTCACGCCGGGCATCCATTTCATCTGTGCAGCGAAAACTGAAAATTGGCTACAACCGTGCCGCCCGTTTGGTGGAAGCCATGGAGATGGCCGGGGTAGTCAGCGAAGCGGGGCATAACGGCCAGCGTGAGGTAATCGCGCCGCCGCCGGTTTAACCGTGATCTGTCCCGACTAAGGAGTCTTGATGCGTACACTACTGATGGTCGCACTGCTGTTTCCGGCTTTGGCCTGGGCTGGCGCCACCGACGAATTACTGTCCCGCTTGCAGAAACTGCAGTCATTAAAGGGCGATTTTGAGCAAACCGTGCTCGACAAGGGCGGCACCCACATGCAGCAGGCAGAAGGGCGTTTCCAGGTGGCGCGGGGCAATCAGTTCTACTGGTCCACCACGAGCCCGTTTTCCCAGCTGGCGGTATCGGATGGCAAGACCGTGTGGGTCTATGATGAAGATCTGGAGCAGGTCGTGGTGCGCCCCCTGAGCCAGGATCTCGGGCAGACCCCGGCCTTGCTGTTTGGCGGACAGCCAAGTCAGGTGGCCGAGGCGTTCAGCATTAGCGAGCGTGACCGAAATGGCGCGGAAGTGACATACCGCCTGACTCCCAAAGGGGATGACCCGCTTTTCGACCAGCTTGACGTGACCTTCCGTGGCGAACAGCCCATGTCCATGCGGCTTCAGGATGCGCTTGGCCAGCAAACCGTCATCGACTTCCGTGACCTGAAGGTAAACAGTGGCATTGATGCTTCACTGTTCCACTTCACGCCACCGGAAGGTACTGACGTCATCCAGCAGCAATGAACGATCTGTTTGCCGCCGACAATGCCCAGCAGGCGCAGCCTTTGGCGGCTCGCTTGCGCCCCAACAGTCTGGATGACTATGTAGGGCAGCAGCACCTTGTCGGCCCCGGCAAACCCCTGCGCCAGGCACTCGAGCGCGGCCAGCTTCACTCCATGATCCTGTGGGGGCCGCCTGGCACGGGCAAGACCACCCTGGCGCTGATCCTCTCCCAGGCCGTGGACGCGGCGTTTATCACGCTCTCTGCCGTACTCTCTGGCGTCAAAGATATCCGGGCCGCCGTCGAGCAAGCCCAGATACGACTGGCCCAGGGGCGACGTACCGTCCTGTTTGTGGACGAGGTGCACCGGTTTAACAAGGCGCAGCAGGATGCGTTCCTTCCCCATGTGGAGGAGGGCACGATTACCTTTATTGGTGCGACCACCGAGAACCCGTCGTTTGAGCTGAACAATGCCTTGCTGTCCCGGGCACGGGTATACCGGTTGCGGTCACTTGCGGCGGAGGATCTGCGAGGCCTGTTGCAGCGTGCGCTGGATGAACCGCGTCTCAATGGCATGACCGTCGACGCGGACGCCGCCGAGCTGCTCCTCAATTACGCCGATGGTGATGCCCGACGCTTGTTGAACATGCTGGAAGTGGCGGCGGATCTGGCTGATGGTGACGCCCCGCGTATCGATGCTGACCTGATGAGCGAAGTGCTGCGCGATGCCGTGCGCCGCTTCGACAAGGGTGGAGACCTTTTCTACGATCAGATCAGCGCCTTGCATAAATCTGTGCGAGGCTCTGATCCCGACGCAGCACTTTACTGGTTCGCCCGTATGCTGGACGGCGGTTGTGACCCCTTGTACATTGCCCGCCGGGTGGTGCGTATGGCCAGTGAAGACATTGGCAATGCTGACCCGCGAGCACTGACCCTGTGCCTGCAAGCCTGGGATGTGCAGGAGCGGCTGGGCAGCCCGGAAGGGGAGTTGGCGATTGCCCAGGCTGTGGCCTATCTGGCCGTGGCCCCGAAAAGCAACGCAGTCTATAACGCCTACAATCAGGCTCGCGCACTGGTACGGGAAAAGCCCACAGATGAGGTACCGCTGCATTTGCGCAACGCACCGACCCAGTTGATGAAGGACGAAGGCTTCGGGGCAGAGTATCATTACGCCCACGATTTCCCCGATGCGTTCGTGGACGGCGAAAATTATTTCCCCTCCAGCTTGCGTCATACCCGGCTCTACCAGCCGGTCAATCGCGGACTGGAGATCAAGGTGGCAGACAAGCTGCAGCGACTGCGCCAGCGCAATGCTGACAGCGATTGGCAACGCTACGGAGAGCTGGATGACTGATGTGGGCGCAGTGCCATGGTTGGCCGTGGCAGCAGGGGGGGCAACGGGTGCGTGTCTGCGGTTTGCGACAACCCTGTGGATGGGTGTCCCCGCCATGCCTGCGTGGCCATGGGCCACATTCAGTGTGAACCTGGTGGGCAGTTTCCTGTTCGGGCTGCTGACCGTAGCCTTGGCCAGCCTGACCAGCAGTGAAGCGCTGCGTTTGGCGATCATGACCGGCATGCTGGGCGCGCTGACCACCTTTTCGACCTTTTCTTTCGAGTTGGTGCGAATGGTCGAAATCAAGGCCTGGGGGCTGGCTGCGGGCTATGCGTTTGCCTCCGTAAGCATTTGCCTGGCGCTGGGTGTGACCGGCTTGATGCTTGGTCGCATGATCTGGGAATAACGGTTTACCGAGACGCGTCGTCTCTGTGCGACACACTGTTGTCTATTTGAATGATTTGAAACTGGAGTAGAAACACATGCTGGATATTCGTGCCCTGCGGCAGGACGGCGAAGCGATCAAGGCTGCACTGGCCAAGCGAGGCTACAGCCTGGACCTGGCAGCGTTTGCCGAACTGGATGCGCGCCGTAAACAGGCAGACGTACGTTCCCAGGATCTGCAGGCCGAACGCAAGAAAGCCTCCAAGCAAATTGGGCAGCTGATCCAGTCCGGCATGAATGTGGATGAAGCCAAGGCCAAGGTGGCAGAAACCCTCAAGACCCTGGATGCAGAACTGGACCAGGAAGTGGCCAATGCCAAGTCGATTCACGACGAGATCAGTGAATTCCTGATGGGGGTGCCCAATGTGCCCCAGGAAGCGGTGCCGGAAGGTAACGACGAAGAGGACAACGTGGAAGTGCGCACTTGGGGCGAACCCAGAGTGCTGGACTTTGAAGCCCGTGACCACGTGGATATTGGCGAGGGTCTGACCAGCGGAGCGCTGGATTTCGATAGTGCCAGTAAACTCTCTGGCGCCCGTTTTGCGGTGATGAGCGGTGCGGTGGCCCGCCTGCATCGTGCGCTGGTGGATTTCATGCTGGACATTCATAGCAGCGAACACGGCTATGAAGAGGTCTATGTACCTTATCTGGTGGGCCCTGAAGCCCTGCGGGGAACGGGCCAATTACCGAAATTTGCCGAAGACCTGTTCAAGATGGAAGGCGAGCGAGAGTTGTATCTGATTCCCACCGCCGAGGTGCCGGTCACCAATCTGGTGGCAGACGAGATTCTTGAAGCCGACAGCCTGCCGCGCCGGTATACCTGCCATACCCCCTGTTTTCGTTCCGAGGCAGGCAGTCACGGCAAGGATACCCGTGGCCTGATTCGCCAGCACCAGTTCGAAAAAGTGGAGCTGGTACAAATGGTTCGGCCAGAAGAGTCCGATGCGGCGCTGGAGCAGTTGACCGGCCACGCAGAAGCGATTCTCCAGAAACTGGGGCTGCCTTACCGCGTGGTGATCTTGTGTGGCGGGGATCTGGGCTTTTCCTCCACCAAAACCTATGACCTGGAAGTGTGGCTGCCCAGCCAGCAGAAATACCGCGAGATCTCGTCCTGCTCCAACTTCCGCGACTACCAGGCGCGTCGCATGCAGGCCCGCTGGCGGAATCCGGAAACCGGCAAGCCAGAACTGGTACATACTTTGAATGGGTCGGGTCTGGCAGTAGGGCGTACACTGGTAGCCATTCTTGAGAACTACCAGAATGCGGATGGATCGGTCACGGTGCCGGAGGCATTGCGCCCCTATATGAGAGGGCTGGAGCGGCTGCAGTAATACGCTCCCGCCTGTTTGAACCCCCAGGGAGCAATCATGGAATTCCTACCCATTAGCTGGCGACTGCAGGGCAAGCGTGCCCTGTTGGTCGGTGGCGGTGAAGTGGCCTTGCGTAAAGGTCGCCTTTTGCACCGTTCTGGTGCTCTTGTTGATGTCGTTGCTCCCGATGTGTGCGCCGAGCTGCGCCAGATTGTGGCAGAAAGCCAGGGCTCGCTGCGTGAGCGAGCCTTCGAGGAAAGCGATCTTCAGTCTGTGTCGTTGGTGATCTGCGCCACCGACAACAAGGCCATCAATGCCGAGGTGGCTCGGCTGGCGGGGGACAAGGGGCTGCCTGTTAACGTGGTGGACGATCCCTCCCTGGGCGATTTTATCTTCCCGGCTATTGTCGACCGTTCACCGGTGCTGATCAGTATCAGCTCTTCCGGTGCGTCCCCGGTACTGGCGCGCAAGCTGCGCAGCCAGATTGAATCCAGTCTGCCGGCCCGCTGGGGCCGACTGGCCGACCTGATGGCACGGTTCCGGCAGCCCTTGAAGGACAAACTCAATAACGTGGGCGCCCGCCGTCTGTTCTGGGAGCAGGCACTGGACAGCCCGATTGTGGAAAAGGTCCTGGCCGGCAAAGACTCCGAAGCGGAGTCCATGCTCAGTGAGGCGATTGCCGAGGCCGATCCTGAAAGGCTGAGCCGGGGGGAAGTCTATCTGGTGGGCGCGGGGCCGGGAGATCCGGACCTGCTGACCTTCCGGGCGCTACGTTTGCTACAGAAGGCGGATGTGGTGCTATACGACCGCTTGGTAGGCAAGGGTATTGTGGACCTTGCCCGCCGGGATGCGGAAATGGTCTATGTGGGTAAGGCCCGCGACAAACACGCCTTGCCGCAGGACAACATCAACGAGTTGTTGGTGCACTACGCCAAACAGGGCAAGAAGGTCTGTCGTCTCAAGGGTGGTGACCCGTTTATCTTTGGCCGTGGCGGGGAAGAAATCGATCTGATTGTCCAGGAGGGCATCGATTTTCAAGTGGTCCCGGGTATCACCGCCGCCAGCGGCTGTGCCGCCTACGGCGGTATTCCACTGACCCATCGTGATCATGCCCAGTCTGTCAGGTTTGTTACCGGCCACCGCAAAGACGGTACCGTCACCCTGGATTGGGAGCACCTGGTCAGTGAAACGGAAACCGTGGTGTTCTATATGGGGCTGGTCGGGTTACGGCAGATCTGTGATCAGTTGATGGCCCATGGCCGCAAAGGCGACACCCCGATTGCGCTTGTCTCCCGGGGCACCACCAATCTGCAGGAAGTGATCACCGGTACCCTGGAGACCCTTCCTGATGATATCGAGGGCCGGGAGATTCATGCGCCCACGTTGATCATTGTTGGCAGTGTGGTGAGTTTGCATCCGAAGTTTGGGTGGTTCAAAAAGAGCAGTTAATAGTTAACAGTGAATAGTGAATAGCTAAAATCAAAAGCCATTATCAAAGACGTAGGCGGTGGTGCTTCAGGGTATCTCCGCCTTTTTTGTTTTGGGCTGGGCAGGTTTTTGTTGCGGACGGAAAGGTTTGAAGGGCTCCTACCGCGAGGGTGGTATTACTTTGGCGCTATCGTAGGGCGGAAATGCCTCAGGGCATCTCCGCCATGTTGTGTGATTCGTGGCCGCAGCAGGCAATGCCTTCAAACGAAGATGGCTCAGACGAAGAAGCCGCGATCATGGACTGGTCGCGGCCTCTTGCCTCGCAGCGTGTGATGAAACATCCCGCGAAGCTATTAATTATTCATTATTAACTATCAATTGCTATCTACAGTCGCCTCGTATCCCGGTCCTGCCACAACGCTTTCGCTTTCTCCCGCGCTTCGTCCAGCGAGCCCGCCTTATCCAGGCCCCAGAGGGCCACGGCGACCGTTTGGATGACTGCATTTTCGCCGTATTCATCCTGTGCTTCGCCACGCCAGACTTTCTTGAGCATGTCTGCATCGGGGGTGCCGGGCGGCGTGGTGCGGGGGAGGACATTGTCCAGTATGGCGTCGTCCAGCGGCTTGCCGTGGCGGATGCCGGTGATGGCGGTGCGGGCATCCGGGCGGATCTCCAGTTCGCCGCCTTCGCCCTTGAAGAGCAGCAGATCACGATCGCCACAGAGCTCTGCCGCGCCCTGATGCAGCGCGATGTAGGCGGGATGGAAGACGCTCTGCATGGATAGCGGGGCCCGTGTCGGGTTGAGACTGCGTGCCAGGGTGTTGATGGGCGAACGCAGGCCAAGATAGAAACGCAGGGTAAGCAGATGAGAGAGTGGGGCGCAGAACTGTTCGATGGGCAGATACGCCAGGCCCTGCCGGGCCAGATGATCACTGGCCTCGCTCACGGTGGTCGCCACCTTAAGCCCCAGGGCCGGCAGCAACTCGTCGGTATAGACACGATTGGGGGTGTGCGCCGGGCCACCGTGCAGCAGCGTGCGAATACCCTGATCTGCCAACAATACGGTGGCGAGCAGATACCACGGATGGTGCTTCTTCTTGCCCGCGTAACTGGGCCAGTCCAGCTGAACAGCAGGAAAGTCCTTCAGTGTCTCATCACACACGCCCCGGCAGGCATCCAGAAATCCCGCCAGTTCATCCGGGGTTTCTTCCTTGACCCGTAGCAGCATCAGAAAGGCGCCAAGCTGCACGTCTTCGACCTTGCCATCCAGAATCATCTGCATGGCATTGCGGGCTTCTTCCCGGGTCAGGCTTCGGCGGGCACGCTTTCCGCGCCCCAGAGTGCGGACATATTCCGCGAAGGCATGTTCTGTCATTCAAACCTCGCAACACGCCGCTCGCAGCACGGTGGTACGCGGGCTTGCCAGGGGCGTGATATCTACAAATCAGTACCAGCTGGTACAGGGGCCGTGTGTCGCCACCAGATCCAGCAGTGTGGTGTGGTCAATGCGCTCGAGATGGCTTCCTGGGGCGCTCATCTGCGGGTGCGCGAGCAGGTAAGCCTGGCCTTCCAGCGGCAGGGCAGAGGCAAGCAGTAGTCCCGCGTCGGTGAAGACGCAAATATCATCAGGCTGATATAGCGCAAGGAAGCTATCAATACCGGCCTGATCGCCGGGTTTGAGTCCGATCAGATGCAACATGTCAGAACACCAGAACCTGCTGGCAGCCGGTGCGCAGCTCCCGCAGTTCATCGCCATTGAGCGCCTCTGCCTGGAGTGCCCCGGTGGTAGCGCTGTCTGACACCACACAGCGGACCCCAAAATCGGCCAGCTGGAGCAGACTGTCGTTGGCTGGCAGGGCGTTAAGCACGCTCACGCAGTCATTGGTGAGCCACAGCGCTGTGGGCAAGCCAAAGGCGGCGCCGGTCATCAGCATGTCCAGCATTTCCTGAAAGCGGTCACTGAGCGGCGCATTTGCCGTGGCAATGTAGAGGTGGCTAGCCAAACTGAAGTACCCGCTGTGCATTGATCATCGCATCGGCCCATTGCCCCAACCCGACCAGACTGAAGCCGTCGGCCAAAGTGTGCCCTGTGTCACCGGCCACAATGCCGCGGCGCTGGGCTGCACCGACGCAAACTTCGGCATGGATACCGCTTTCCTGGACCCATTGCTGCCATTGCTGTGCCGCATTGGCATTGTCGCCATCACCTCGCCAGGCATGGCGGTGGCAAAGATGAATGCCATCGGAATAGAAAAACAGACGGTAAAGCTGGTGATCCGGGTGGGCGTGAAGCGCTTTGCAGGAGAGCAGGGCGGTCAAGGCGGCGGGGGAATCCGCCGCCGCATTGACCAGGATGGCAAACTGCATCAATCGTCGCCGCTAAGGGCCGTGAGGATCTGCAGCAGGGACATGAACAGGTTGTAGATGGACACGAACAGGGTCACGGTAGCGAGGATGTAGTTGGTTTCTCCACCGTGAATGATGGCGCTGGTCTGCCACATGATCAGCAGGGAAGACAGCAGCACGAACGCGGCTGACACCGCCAGGCTCAGGGCCGGAATGGCAAAGAAGATATTGGCAATGCTCGCTGCGAAGGCCACCAGAATACCAATCATGATGAAGTTGGTCAGGAAGCTGAAGTCCTTGCGGGTGAACAGCGCAATCGCAGACATGGCGACAAAGATAAAGGCGGTACCGCCCAGTGCCGTGGTCACGATCTCCATGCCGCCGGGAACCTGGGCGTACATGTTGATGATCGGGCCGGTGGTGAAACCGAGCCAGCCCGTCAGGCCGAATACGGCCAGGATGCCCCAGGCGCTGTTACGCAACATGTTGGTGGCAAACAGCAGTGCGAAATACACACCGATGGTAAGCCACACATTCACAAAACCAATATTGCTGGCCATGGCAAACCAGGACGCGCCAGTAGCGACAACCAGGGACAAACCCAGCAGCATGTAGGTGTTTTTCAGAACCTGGGCCGCACGCTCGCCGGTGACGGCCATGCCCTGCTGGTGGGGAGCGGAATAGGGATTGGGCTGATTGTTCATACGGGATCTCATCCTTGGTAATTGTCCCTGTGATGATAAGGCCACGGGGGCCAAAATCAAGGGTTTCCGTGAACGGTAACTCATTGTTTTTATGCGCAGTTCACCCTTTTGGTGCGTAATCAATGGGCCATGACGGCTTTGTGACTCCCATCGCAAGGAGCGGTGCGGGTTTTGGCTAGCATCTGGGGCGTTAAGGGTAGTGACATAGGGGGATTATCGTGCAATCACTCAGCCTTGAGCCCACAGAACAGGAAATAGCGCTAAAGGATGTGCGGCGCAGCGATGAGCATGGCGTACTCATTGCGGTGCCCGGGCCTCGCGAGCGCCAGTACCGCCCGCTTTTCAGCCGCAAAGGGGTTGCCGGGGGCGGGCACAGCCTTTCTCTCTTCAATGAGCGTTTTCTCGAAGCGCGGCAGCTCAGAGGGCGTCATGAGACCTGCCATGACTTTAATCTGGCATTTATCAACCCCGTGCCGCGTCAGTGCCGTCATCGTCCGGTGGGTTGGTTGCTGGGTGCTGTTATGGGCGCGGCCATCACTGCAGTTGCCACTATGGCCGGCTGGGGGCTGGTCGCATTGGTAACCGCCGGTGTCACGGCTGGACTGTTTGCGGCTGTGGTGAAGAAATGGCGTGACGAATGGCAGTTCGAAACCCGCCATGGCGAGGTGCCGGTGTTTCGTGTCACCGTATATCGCCGTGAGCGTGAAGCCTTGCTGAAACTGGTCAAAGCCCTGAGCCGTCGTTGTGAGCACGCTTGGCAGCAATTGCCCCAGGGTAAGGTGCGATTGGCTGCAGAAATGGCGGAGCATCGCCGGTTGCACATGGCTGGTGCTATCGATGAGAGCCAGTACCGGTATGCCAAGCAACGCATCTTCAGGCAGTACTGATCGGGTATCAGGCTCCGGAATTGATCAACATTCCAGCAAACGCCTTGCGCGGCAGCCCGTGGTCGTTGACTGGCTAACGCGCTCATGTATTATTGCTGGCCAGTTCGGAGGGGTGGCAGAGTGGCCGAATGCACCGGTCTTGAAAACCGGCGACGGGAGACCGTCCGTGGGTTCAAATCCCACCCCCTCCGCCATATCGCTATAACAGAAAGGGCTCGCATTCACTGCGAGCCCTTTTTGTTTGTCTGTGTTTTTCTTGAGTTTGCCGTGTCCGTTGTCAGCGGATCAGTGATGCGAACGCGGTGAGCGCTTCAACCCCTTGAACGTCGTCTTCCTGCAGGGGGACTGACATAGTGGGTAACGTGGCAAGCTGCCGGGCGATGTCGTCAAGGTGACGGCGTTGTCGGGCCAATCGCGCAGCAAAGAAACTGCCCTCTGCCTGTTCTGGCAGCACCCGGTTGATCACCGCCCCGGCAACCGGGATATCCGCATCCGCCAGGCTTCTGATTGCCCGGCAGGTCTCAAGAATCGGTAATTTTTCCGGCGTCAGTACGAACAGGAAGGCTGTGGTTTGTGCATCGGACAGGCGACGGCGGGCGCGGTGAAACAAGCGCTGGCGTGCCATCAGTGTGTCGGCGACTTCCTGGCTGCGCGGATCCAGATCCTGTCGGCCATGTTCCAGTGGTTCCTGCATGGGACTATCCAGATCTTTGCCAGGGCCGAGATGATCCAGCACCTTGCCCAACTCTCGCGCCTTGTGATTGTGCTTGAGCAGGCCGCTGGTCCAGGCAGCCATGACTTCTGGCAGGCTCAACAGACGCAGGGTATGCCCTGTGGGCGCAGTATCAAAGATGACTAGATCATATTCGTTGGGGGCGTCATCAATGATTTGTGACAGCCGCTCAAGCAGTGCCGCTTCCTGGGCTCCCGGCGACTGTCGACTCAAGCGCAGCTGACGCTCCAGTTCCCTGAACTGGTCCGGACCGGCAAACCGGCGCATTTGGGCGCTGACCTTCTCCAGGTAACGGTCGACCTCTTCGTTGGGGTCAATCTCAAGGGCATACAGGTTGGCGGCAAGACAACGGGTCTGATTGCCGATCTGCCGATCGAAAGCATCGCCGAGGCTGTGGGCCGGATCGGTGGAAACCAACAGCACCTTGCGCCCGGCACTGGCCGCCCGACAGGCCAGTGCCGCAGCCGTGGTGGTTTTGCCGACCCCGCCTTTGCCGCCAACCATCAACAGGCGCTTGTGGCTGAGCAGGGCATCAATATCCAGCATGTCAGGCATCAACAGCAACGAAAGTGGTCAAGCGGGGAACGCTCCATGCCCATGCGGGTGTGCCACTGATGAAAGCGGTCCATCAGCAGAGGCTGCAGTTCAAGGGTGCTCCACGCCGCGGGGTTGGGAATACCCATCATTTCGGAAAAGACCAGCAGCATGAACAGGTCTTCCTCATCACGTTTGGCGCGGGCAATGGCGGCGCGATAGGGCGCATTGTAATACAGGGTGCCGAGCTCATTGAGTCGGCGTAGTGCGCCCAGAATGCGGTTACCCATCAGGCTTGTTTCACCGGTTCACGAAAGGCTTTTTTAAGTGCGGCAGCGCACTCCAGTGTGACCAGCAGTGCCGCAACCAGTACCACCACGTCCAGCCCCAGCAGGAACCAGTCCTGTTTATCGTAGAAGCTCTTGAGCTGAATAAGCAGGGCGAACAGGGTCATCACCAGCAGGAACACCAGCGGGGCGAGGGTATAAATGGCTGGTCGCCCCCGGCGTACCAGCATGATGGTAATCACCAACAGCGTCAGGCCGGCGAGCAACTGGTTGGTGGTGCCAAACAGGGGCCAGATGAGCAGGCCGCCACTACCGTCGGCACCGCCCGCACCAAAGGCCAGCAGCAGGCAGCTCGCCACGGCCAGCAGGGTGGCGGGTAACGGGCGTGTCAGCCATTTCTGGTGATAGATTTCACCCCATTCCTGGAAAATATAGCGTTGCAGACGCAAGCCGGTATCCATGGTGGTGCCAGCAAACAGGGCCGCCATTACGGTAAGCAAGGTGGCAGCAACGCCCACATCCATGCCGGTGCCACCCGCAAGGATCGTGGCACCACCATCAACAAAGGCGGTCAGGCTGCCTTTCCCGAAAGCCGTGTAGACGGCTTCCCAGTCCGCCAGGGTGGCAAAACCGGCCGTGGCAGCAATGATGGCCGCGAGAGCAAGAGAGCCTTCACCCACGGCGCCAAAATACCCCACGAAACGGGCATCGGTTTCCTTGTCCAGCTGCTTGGAGCTGGTTCCGGAGGCAACCAGCCCGTGGAAGCCGGAAATCGCGCCGCAGGCAATAGTGACGAAGAGTAATGGCAGTAGTGACGGCGTGCCGGCGGGCACATTGTCATTGATCATGGGGGCGACAACAGTGGGGTTGCCGATCAGTACCGCGCCATACAGCAGGATCAGGCCGACAAACAGTTGCAGCCCATTGATGTAGTCACGGGGCTGCAGCAGCATCCATACAGGCAGCAGCGAAGCAATGGCTGCATAGGCAAACAGCAGCAGGATCCAGCTGGCGCTGGCAGAAAGCCCCATGACCTGTTCTGGCAGGGCGATGGGGACTTTCGGGCCGACATAAATCAGGCTGTAAAGGGCGATTACCCCGACTACCGATACGACCCCAAGACCGATGATCCGCCGATAGATGAGCTGACCAATGACCAGTGCCACCGCGATGGCTCCCCAGACGGGGACGACCGCTCCGGGGTTGTTGATCAACAGTTTGGCGATGACCACGCCGAACACGGCATTGACCATCAGCAGTACCAGGAAGATCACGATCATGAACACGGTACGGGCCCGGCGACCGACCACTTCGCCAGTGAGAGCACCAACGGATTTGGCCCGGTTTCGGACACTGGCCCACAAGGCACCACTGTCATGGACGCCTGCAAAGAAAATGGTACCAAAGACGACCCAGATGAACGCAGGAAGCCAGCCCCAGATAACGGCAATGGCTGGGCCGACGATGGGGGCAGCACCGGCAACCGAAGTGAAGTGGTGGCCCCAAAGCACATAGCGGTTGGTCGGCACAAAATCCACGCCATCTTCGTATTCATGGGCTGGAGTGCGGTAATTGGGGTCTAGCCGGTAGATGCGGTCGGCAATAAAGCGGGAGTAGAATAGATAGCCGGCGGCCATGCCTCCGAGCCCCAGCAGGAGAAGAACGATAGCGCTCATGAGTGCCTTTTCCTTGTTAGCGGTGTGGCGATTGTCGCAGCCTTTCCATGGTTGTGTTTTTGGCTTCTTCGGTCAACGCGACCAAAGGCTAATATACAGTAGCATGGGGAATCGACACTGATGATGCAGTGTTAACCGTTTCCTGTTCACCACAGGTAATCACCGATATGCTGGTTGTTTACCTGTCACGAGATTGATTGGGCAAAGGAGTTGCCCTGGGGAAGTAGTAATGATCAAAGTATTGGTAGTGGATGACCATGATCTCGTTCGTACCGGCATCGCCAGAATGCTGGACGAAGTTGATGGTATCAAAGTTGTCGGGCAGGCGTGCTCGGGTGAAGAAGCCCTGCAGCTGACCCGTGACGCCAGCCCCGATGTGGTTCTCATGGATATCAAGATGCCCGGCATCGGCGGTCTGGAAGCCACCCGTAAGTTGCTGCGTGTTGATGATGGCATCCGGGTGATCGCTGTCACCATGTGTGAAGAAGAGCCTTTTCCCTCGCGCCTGATGAAGGCCGGGGCGGCAGGTTACATGACCAAGGGCGCCGACCTGGAAGAAATGGTTCGCGCCATCAAGGTTGTCACCAGTGGCCAGCGTTACATCAGCCCGGAAATCGCCCAGGCCATGGCCTTGAAACCCTATGTTGGGGAAGAGGCAACCCTGCTGGACATGCTGTCTGAGCGCGAGCTGCAGATCATGATGATGATCGTGAACTGTCACAAGGTTCAGGATGTGGCAGACAAGTTGTGCCTTTCCCCCAAGACCGTCAACACCTACCGCTATCGAATTTTCGACAAGCTTGGCGTCTCCAGTGATGTGGAGATGGCCTTGCTCGCCGTGCGTCACGGCATGTTGGATGCAGCTGAAAACCAGGTCGTTTAGGGGGTCTCTGTACCACTCGCGGGAAGCGGGCTCGGGCGGTCACTGTTACACTGTACAGCTACCATGACAGAGACAGCCCCTTTGCCCGGTTTTGACGCCAAACACTTTCTTGAGCACTGCGCCCGCAAGCCAGGTGTATACCGCATGCTGGATGCTGAGGGGCAGGTGCTTTATGTGGGAAAGGCGAGCAATTTGCAGGCTCGCCTGAGCAGTTATTTCCAGAAGAACGTCAGCAGCATCAAGACCCGTGCCATGGTGGCCCGTATCGCGGATGTGCAGACAACGGTCACCCGTAGCGAGGCAGAAGCCCTGCTGCTGGAACAGTCTCTGATCAAGTCGATCCGTCCCCCCTACAACATTCTGCTGCGTGACGATAAAAGTTACCCCTATATCCGCATTACCAGCTCGGATACCTATCCGCGTATAACCTTCCATCGTGGAACACGACGTAAGGGGAGCGACTACTTTGGCCCTTATCCCAGTGGTGGAGCGGTGCGCGAAGCCCTGTCCCTGGTAGAAAAGGTCTTCCAGGTCCGTAACTGTTCTGACAGTTATTTCCGCAATCGTACCCGCCCGTGTCTTCAGCACCAGATCAACCGTTGCACTGCGCCCTGTGTGGGTCTGGTGTCGCCAGAGGACTATGCCGGGCAGGTGCGTATGGCGCGGGATTTTCTGGATGGCCGAAGTCGCGAAGTCGTCGACACGCTCAGTGCACAAATGGAAGCTGCCGCCGCCGAGCTGGCGTTTGAGAAAGCCGCGCTGTTGCGAGACAAGCTGGCGGCCATTCAGGCGGTACAGCAAAAGCAGGTGGCGGAGACCGGGCAGGGCGATCTGGATGTGGTAGCCATCGAGGGTCGGCACGGACTGGCGGTGCTGGATGTGTTGATGATTCGGGGCGGGCGGATACTGGGGCACCGTAATTTCCGGCCAGATACCCGCGGAGAGGAAGCGCTGCCTGAAATCCTCGAAGCCTTTCTGTCCCAGTACTATCTGGGGGATCGCGAAGACCCGGTCAAACCCCAGGAAATCCTGCTGACGCTGCCTGTTGAGGGGGCGTCAGTGCTACAGGAGGCGCTGACTGAACAGTGGGGGCGCAAGGTGCGACTGGCCTGGAAAGTGCGCGGTGAGCGGGCAGCATGGTTGCAGATGGCCGCCACCAACGCCCAGCAGTCTCTCGCCACAGAGCTTGCCGCACGGGAGCATATGGAATCCCGCTTTCTGGCACTGGAAAGTCTTCTGGAGGCGCAAGAGCCTGTGCGCCGTATCGAGTGTTTTGATATCAGCCATACCCAGGGTGAGAAGGCGGTCGCGTCCTGTGTGGTGTTTGATCAGCAAGGGGCCAGAAAAACGGATTACCGTCATTTCAATGTCAGCCCGGATCAGGCCGGGGACGATTATGCGGCCATTGAGGAAGCGGTACGCCGGCGCTACCAGCGAAGGTTGAAAGAACAAGGGCGTCTACCCGATCTGTTGCTCATCGATGGCGGCAAGGGTCAGATGCAACGCGCCTGGGATGTGATGGGAGAGCTGGACCTGCAGGGGACAATGCGGGTGATGGGAATTGGTAAAGGCCCCAGTCGGCGACCCGGGTTTGAGGTCTTGTATCTCCCGGATGGTCGTGAGTACACCCCGGGGCCTTCGCATTCTGCGCTGCATTTGCTCCAGCAAGTGCGTGATGAAGCCCACCGTTTCGCGTTGACAGGGCATCGGGCACGGCGCGGCAAGGCGCGCAAGCAGTCGTCGCTGGATGAAATTCCTGGCATCGGCCCGAAGCGACGCAAGGCCCTGCTAACCCACTTTGGTGGCCTAAAGCAGCTAAGGAATGCCTCTGCTACCGAGCTCGCCAGGGTGCCGGGCGTGAATACCCAGCTAGCTCAACAGATTTATGACTGGTTGCATGAATAGGGGCCGGTTGCCCCTGATATCTTTGGCAACAAAAAATCTCCCATGAGGGACGTGCCGCTTTTCGTTATACTGGTCGCTTAGTCCACAAGCGGTAGGTCACATGCAGCAGAACAACCCGGTCCTGAATTTGCCCAATATCCTTACCCTGATACGTGTGGTGGCAATTCCCGTCCTGGTGCTGGTGTTCTACCTGCCGTTCAAGTGGAGTGACCTTTGCGCGGCATTGCTGTTTCTGGCCGCCGGCATTACCGACTGGCTGGATGGCTATCTCGCCCGCAAACTGAATCAGACCAGTCCGTTCGGTGCCTTTCTGGATCCAGTTGCCGACAAACTCATCGTTGCCGTGGCACTGGTCATGCTGGTGCAGGTTCACGCCACCGCCTGGTTGGCCGTACCGGCAATGGTGATTGTCTCCCGGGAAATCACGGTCTCTGCGCTGCGAGAGTGGATGGCGGAGCTGGGTAAACGCTCTCGTGTTGCGGTCAGCCAGCTTGGAAAGATCAAGACGGTGACGCAAATGACGGCGATTACCTTGCTGCTGGCGCAGAAACCGGGTTTCGATCTGGCGGGGGATATTGTGATGACTCCCTGGTTGTGGCTGAGCTACGGGCTGCTCTATGTCGCTACTGCACTGACCCTGTGGTCCATGCTCGCGTATCTGCGTGCTGCAGCGCCGGAATTGCTCAAAAGTCAGTCAAAGTCCTGAAAAACCAGAAAAAATGCCATTTCGCGGGTTGACACTATAGGGCGGATGGGTAGAATTCTTCACCGCAACGAGGCACAGTGTCAGCACGGGTCTTGTCGCACAAAGCGGGAATAGCTCAGTTGGTAGAGCACGACCTTGCCAAGGTCGGGGTCGCGAGTTCGAATCTCGTTTCCCGCTCCAGATTCCAGAAAACCTCGGCGTCGCCGAGGTTTTTTCTTGGTAGACAGTTTAAGGCGCGGTGGCAGAGTGGTTATGCAGCGGACTGCAACTCCGTGTACGCCGGTTCGATTCCGACCCGCGCCTCCAATCATTGACCAGCACGGTCACCGCCCGGGTGGCGAAATTGGTAGACGCAACGGACTTAAAATCCGTTGACCTTTGGTCGTGCGGGTTCAAGTCCCGCCCCGGGCACCAATCCCCGTTACAAATCCTTACCGTTAATTCAGCGAAATCAAGCAGATGCCCCCTATTGTTAATGGGCTTTATTGCCGCCTTGGCCTGCTTTCTGTTAGCCTCATCCTTTAGTCTTAGCCCTTTCTGCGGGGCACTGAAAACAAAAAGCCGGAAAGGCAAGAGGGCTCTCTGATGAACTGGTTCCAGAACCTGTCCGTGCGGCTGAAGATACTGTCTGTGGCCGGACTGGGCATTGTGCTATTTCTGGTCTATGCCGTTTACAGCTTCTACATCGCTGAAACCAACATCAACAATCTCAAGCGCATCGAGAAACAGGACTTCCCGGTCCTGGAACTGGTCAATGCCAATAATGTGGATTTCATCGCGATCAGCGAATCCTTTATCGCGGCCATCAGCCAGGCCGACCCGGATTTGTTGCAGGAAGCGCGCAGCCGCGCAACCGAATTTGTCGGGCGGCTGGATGATATCCGAGCCATGGACCCGGCCCTTGCTGACAGCGTTGATGGTCTGCAGCGAAGCTTCAAACTTTATATCGGAGAGGCCAGTGAGCTGGCAAAAGCCCTGATCGAGGGCGATGGCGCCGGAGATGACCTGTACCAGCGTATTACCCAGGTGCGCGAGCTGCAGGATGCCTATGAGGCAGAACAGAAAGCCTTTGAAGAACAGCGCTATTCGGCCTTCCGTGAAACCCTGAATACCAGCCGCGCCGATAACCTGGGAACCCAGAAAATCGGGTTGCTGTTAGGGGCGATTGCCTTCGTGATGCTGGCGCTTATTGCCTTGCGTGTGACCCGGTCGATCACCCGGCCACTGGAAGGGGCGGTGATTGCGGCTGACCATATCGCTGACGGTAAGTGGGATACCGATATCAAACAGGGCGGCCGTGATGAAACCGGTCTGTTACTCAATGCCATCCGCAAGATGCGTGATGCGCTGGTGGCACGCAACCAGGAAGATCGGCGCCAGGAAACCATCAAGAACCATCTTGCTGAATTGAATAATCGCATGCGCGGCGAGATGAGCTACCAGCAGCTGGGCAACAACATGCTCAGTTTTCTGGTGCCGGTACTGGAGGCGCAGGTTGGGGCGTTCTACAGCTATGACCCGGATACCCAGCAGCTCAGTCTGAGCAGTTCTTATGCCATGCAGCGCCGTAAGCACCTTGCCAATCAGTTCCGGTTGGGGGAATCCCTGGTCGGCCAGGCCGGGCTGGAGCGCAAGACCATTCTTCTCGAATCGGTCCCCGACGATTACATCAGTATTGCGTCCGGCACCGGCAAGGGTGAGGCCAGCAATGTCATCGTCATGCCGGTGGTGCATGAAGAAGAGCTGAAAGGGGTGCTCGAAATCGGCGCCTTCCGCACCTTCAGCAACGATGATCTGGCTTTTCTTGAGCAGTGCTCTGAGGTGATCGCCATCTCGGTGAGCAGTGTACTCAGCCGGGTGAAGCTCGGTGAAATGCTGGAGCAGACCCGCGAACAAGCTGAAGCCCTGGAAAAACAGAAAGAGGAAATGGCGCAGGTCAACACCGACCTGGAAGAGCAGGCCATGGAGCTGGCCGCGTCAGAATCGCGGTTGCAGCAGCAGCAGGAAGAACTCAAGGCCATCAACGAAGAGCTTGAGTCCCAGACCCAGGCACTGCGCGCCTCTGAAGAAAGCCTGCAAGCGCAACAGGAAGAGCTCAGGGTCACCAATGAAGAACTTGAGGCCCAAGCGCGGCTGCTGACAGAGCAGAAGACCGAAATGGCGCAGAAGAACGACGAGCTGGAGCTGTTGCGCCATGAGCTGGAAGACAAGATCCGGGAGTTGGAGCTGTCGTCCAAGTACAAATCTGAATTCCTTTCTACCATGAGCCATGAGCTGCGTACGCCGCTCAACTCGATCCTGATCCTTTCCAATGCCCTGAGCCAGAACAAGAAAGGGAACCTGGAAGAGAAGCAAATTGAGCATGCTCAGGTGATTCATTCTGCGGGTGCTGACTTGCTCAGCCTGATTAACGACATCCTGGATATCTCCAAGATCGAGGAAGGCAAGATGGACGTGGTGATTGACGATCTGTCACCCACCGAAATGGGGGAGCATTTCCGTCGTCATTTTGCCCATGTTGCCGAAAGCCGCGGCCTCGATTTTCATGTGGAGTTGGGCGACAACCTGCCAGACCATTTCTACACCGATCGTCAGCGCCTGGAGCAGATCATCAAGAACCTGCTTTCCAACGCGCTCAAATTTACCGAGCACGGTTCGGTCACCTTTAGTATTACCCGCCCGGGGGAAGGCGATACCTTGCCGTCCCGAAGCCTGAACCCGGCAGAAACCCTGCGGTTTGCGGTCACGGATACCGGTGCGGGCATCCCGGAAGAGAAACAGAAGCTTATTTTTGAAGCCTTCCAGCAAGCCGATGGCACCACCAGCCGCAAGTACGGCGGCACAGGGCTTGGACTGACGATTTCCCGCGAGCTGGCTCGCCTGCTGGGTGGTGAAATCAGCCTCTACAGCGATGGTGAAGGCACGGGCTCTACCTTCATGCTGTTTATCCCAGAAGGGACGGCAGATGCGTTAGTGACCACCGAGAACGGTGACGATGGCGATATCGGTGACAATGCCGAAGCGCATACGGCATCCATGGTGCCCATGACAGACGCGGATGACGATTTTGTGGTCCGTGAAAAAACCGTACTGATCGTCGAAGATGATGTGGAATTCTCCAACGTGCTGGTGGATCTGGCGGCCGACTACGGACTGGAGGCCCACGTATGTCACGATGGGGAGGCCGGTCTCGACTACGCCAGCCATTACCGGCCAAGCGCCATTATTCTGGACATCGGCCTGCCAGGCATCGATGGCTGGGAGGTCATGGAAGCATTGAAGGCCGATCCTCGCACCCAGGATATTCCGGTGCACTTCCTGTCCGGTCGTGATGAACGAAAGAAAGCCCTGGATCTCGGCGCGCTCGATCTGCTGACCAAGCCGGTGAACCAGAATGATATTCTCGCGGCCTTTGCCAAGATCGAAGGCGCCATTGAGAAGAATGTGCGTCGTCTGCTGGTGGTGGAAGACAGCGAAATCCAGCATGAGAGCATTCGTGAGCTGTTCGATCAGAAGGGGGTCGAAATCACTGCGGCCACCAGCGGTGAAGAGGCGCTTGAGGCGCTGCGTGAGACGGTCTTCGATTGCATGATTCTCGACCTGACCCTGCCAGATATGAGCGGTTTCGAACTACTTGAAACTGTGAATGGCAGCGACGATTACGACAGCGTCCCTGTGGTTATCTATACCGGTAAGGATCTGACCCGGGAAGAAGAGGCGCGGCTTCGCAAGCATGCTGATCGCATCATCCTGAAGACTGAGCGCTCCCATGAGCGCCTGCTCAACGAAGCGTCACTGTTCCTGCACTGGCTGGAATCCACGCTGCCGTCGGCACGGCGGTCAGCGGCGGAGAGCGTTGACCATCGTGACGATATCTTCGAGGGCAAACAGTTGTTGCTGGTGGATGATGACATGCGCAATATCTACGCGCTGTCGGCACAGCTTGAAGAGCTGGGCTTTGACATCACCATCGCCAACAATGGCCGCGAGTCCCTGGAGGCACTGGATAGCAATCCCGAAATCGATATCGTGCTGATGGATATCATGATGCCGGAAATGGACGGCTATGAAGCCATGGGCCATATCCGTGACCAGGCCAGATTCAAGAAGCTGCCAATCCTGGCGCTGACGGCCAAGGCCATGAAAGATGATCGGGCCAAGTGTATCGATGCCGGAGCCAATGATTACTGCTCCAAACCCATCGACATGACCAAATTGACCTCTTTGCTGCGCGTCTGGCTGCACAAGTAGGGCGCAGGAGTAGACCATGGCGGAGCATCTGCCGATTACTGATGAGGATATCGATGTCGAAGACATCGAAATCCGCCTGCTTCTGGAAGCCATCTTCCAGATGTACGGCTATGATTTCCGCTCCTACAGTAAGGCTTCCATGCGGCGGCGTGTGCTGCATCGCCTGACCATGTCGGGTCTGTCGTCCATTATGGAAATGACCGACAAGGTCTTGAGAGACCGCCCTTTCTTTGTCACGTTGCTGAACGACTTGACCGTCAACGTGACCGAGATGTACCGCGACCCGGAATTCTACCGCGCGTTTCGTGAAGACGTGGTGCCGGTGCTGAAGACCTTCCCGTTCATCAAGATCTGGCACGCGGGCTGTTCTACGGGCGAAGAGATTTACTCCATGGCCATCCTTCTTGAAGAAGAAGGGCTGTACGATCGGGCCATGATTTATGCCACCGACATTGACAAGAATGTACTGGCAGCGGCCAAGAAGGGCATTTATTCCATCGAGGCGGTGAAACAGTATGGCGATAACTACCGGCGTGCGGGTGGCCGCCATTCGCTGTCGGATTATTTCACGGCACGCTATGACAGCGTGATCATGGACCAGCGCCTGAAGCGCAATATTGTGTTTGCTGACCATGATCTGGCCACCGATCAGGTGTTCGGTGAAATGCACGTCATTCTGTGCCGGAATGTTTTGATCTATTTTGATCGCGCCTTGCAGGGCAGGGTGATACGTCTGTTCAGCGAAAGCCTGGATCTGGGCGGCTACCTGTGCCTTGGCACCAAGGAGAGCCTGCGCTTTACCGGGGAAGAAGAGGCGTTTGATGTAATCAACAAGTCCTTGCGGATCTTCCGCAAGCGGCAACTACAACATATGCAATGATTAGAGAAAGGCAATGATCGAGCAGAAACTGCTGTTAGTGGATGACCAACCTGCCAATCTGGTGTCGCTGGAAGCGATTCTGGAAGGCGAGGGGCGTACACTGATAAAGGCTCATTCGGGTCAGGAGGCACTGAAAGTTCTGCTCAAGGAAGACATTTCCCTGGTACTGCTGGATGTACAGATGCCCGGCATGGATGGCTTTGAGGTGGCTGAGCTGATGCGTCAGCGCAAGGACACCCAGACCATCCCGATCATCTTCGTGACGGCCATCAGCAAGGAAAAGAAATATGTCTTCAAGGGCTATCAGGCCGGGGCAGTGGACTACCTGTTCAAGCCCCTGGATCCGCTGATTTTGAAGAGCAAGGTCGACTTTTTCCTGGGGCTTGACCGTCAAAGGAAGGAGTTGCAGGAAAAGCTGAAACAGGCACAGGCACACCGGGCGGCCTACGAGGCAGGCAAGACACCACGCAGTGGAGGCGATGACACCACATCGTGAATGATCAGATGGGGCCAGTGAAGGCAATCGTGATGGGTGCTTCCTGGGGTGGTTTGAATGCCTACACCCAGGTGCTCTCGGCGTTGCCCGCCCGCTTCCCCGCTGCCATTTTGCTGGTCCAGCATCAGCATGCCAGCGCGGAAAACCGGCTCCCCTGGTTGTTGGCGCGTTATTGCGAATTGCCCGTGATTGCGCCTGAAGACAAGGAAGAGATTCTCCCGGGCCACGTTTATGTGGCACCACCCGGGTACCATATGTTGGTAAATGAGGACGAAACGCTGGCCTTTTCTGTCGGTCGGCCCGTACACTTTTCACGGCCTGCTGTAGACGAGCTGTTTTTCTCCGCGGGGGCGGTATACGGCCGACATCTCGCAGCAGTGATCCTGACCGGCGCCAACGAAGACGGCGCGGCAGGGATTGAATACATTCACCAGCGTGGCGGGTACACCATTGCCCAGTCGCTGGTGAGTGCAGAAGCACCGGCAATGCCCGACGCGGCAATCAAAACAGGTGCGGTTTCAAGGGTGCTTGATCTCGAAGCAATCGGCCCCTTCTTGGCTGAAAAGGTTGCAGGGTAGTAAACCAATGAAACAGAACATTCTGGTTGTGGATGACCACAGGGAAAACCTGATTGCCCTTGAGGCAATTCTGGATGGGGATGGCCGGAACCTGATCATGGCGCAGTCCGGCAATGAGGCGCTCTCACTGGCTCTGAAGCATGATTTTGCTTTGGTTCTGCTCGATGTGCAGATGCCAGAGATGGACGGCTTTGAAGTGGCAGAACTGATGCGCAAGAACAAGAAAACGCGCAACCTGCCGATCATCTTTGTTACCGCGATTTCCAAAGAGCAGAAATACGTATTCAAGGGGTATGAATGCGGCGCGGTGGACTACTTGTTCAAGCCGATCGATCAAAAAATTCTTGAAGCCAAGGTGAATGTGTTCCTCGAGCTCGATCGTCAGCGCAAGAAACTGCAGCAGGCCGTAGTGCAGATGAAACGGCTCAAGGATGAAAATGAGCGCCTGCTGCATGCCCTTGGTGAAGCACTGGTCGGGGCTGATGCCCGTGGCCGTATTACCTTCTGCAATGAAGCCGCTTGTGCGCTGTTGAGCCGCCAGCGGGATGAGCTGGTGGGTGAAGACCTTGCTACGACCCTGTTCAATGATGATACCGGCAAGCCCCGGTGGGAATGGAAAGATTCCCCCGTGCGGCTTGCCTGTGAAAAGGGCGAAAGCTGGAAAAACGAGCACAGCCTCTATGCCCATGACCGTGACGGGCTCGTTGCGCTAACCCTGCGCGGCAATGCCATCAACGATGACAATGGCAATTTCACCGGCCTTGTGCTGGTAGTTCGTGTGTCAGACGATGAAAACGAAGTGCGTGACGCCCGCAAAGACCATCGTCGAAACCCGCGCAAGAAGCTGTTCCGGGAAATGGTCGTGTTTGACCGTAGTACCGGTGGCAATGTAGGCCGGCTAATGAATCTGAGTGTGGATGGATTCAAGCTGTTTACCCGCCGGGATCTCCCCGCCGGGGAAAATCTGCAGCTCGGGATGGTACTTCCGGACCAGATTGCCGGGGTCAATACGGTTAGCTTTGACGCCCGGGCAGTGTGGGCAGAGAATCTGGATGCCCCGGGGGAATATCAGGTAGGCTTCCAGTTCGTCGACCTGAGCCCCCAGACACGTGAAGTCATTGTCAATCTTATGGATAAGTACTGATGCCGGATGTAGCAGAGACCCTGGAACTTGAACCCGAGGTAAATGAGCCACAGGCGCCGTATTTGCTGCCCTATGGCTATGCCAAGCGGTTCGGGGTACTGCTGCGCGACCGCGACGGTAAAAGGGAGCTGTGCTGCCGGGAAGACATGCCGGTTAACGCGCTGTCTGAAGTGCAGCGAAAGATTGGCAGTTTGCCGGCTCTTGTGCGCCTGAATGAGGCAGAATTCACTGCCGCCATGGCGCTGGCGTATGAGCAGCAGCGGGGCGCCGCAGCCGAAGCTGCAGATGATCTTGAGGGGCTTGATCTGGCCAGTCTGGCCGATGCTTTGCCCGAAACGTCCGACCTGCTGGAGCAGGAGGACGATGCCCCGATTATCCGCCTGATCAATGCGCTGCTTCAGGAGGCAATCCGGGAAGATGCCTCAGATATTCATATCGAGACTTTCGAACGCCGTCTGGTAGTGCGGTTACGTGTTGATGGCGTGCTGCGAGAAGTGCTGACCCCCAAACGCGAATTGGCGCCATTGCTGGTGTCCCGCATCAAGGTCATGGCCCGTCTGGATATCGCAGAAAAACGTATTCCCCAGGATGGCCGTATTTCACTCAGAATTGGTGGTCGAGACGTAGATGTGCGTGTTTCGACCATGCCTTCGAGCAACGGTGAGCGGGTTGTATTGCGTTTGCTGGATAAACAGGCCGGGCGGCTGCAGGTCTCCCATCTGGGAATGGGCGAGGCCTGTGACAGCCTCATGCGGGAGCTGATCCACAAGCCCCACGGGATCATTCTGGTCACCGGCCCTACCGGTAGCGGTAAGACCACCACTCTGTATGCCTCGCTCACCGAGCTCAACGACAGCTCCCGCAATATCCTCACGGTGGAAGACCCGATCGAATACCAGCTGGAAGGCATTGGCCAAACCCAGGTGAACACCAAGGTCGACATGACCTTTGCCCGCGGGTTGCGCGCGATCCTGCGGCAAGACCCTGACGTGGTCATGGTGGGGGAAATTCGTGATCTGGAAACCGCTGAAATTGCGGTCCAGGCGTCTCTGACGGGGCACCTGGTATTGTCCACACTGCATACCAACACGGCGGTGGGTGCGGTGACCCGCTTGCAGGATATGGGCATTGAACCCTTCCTGCTCTCGAGCTCTCTGCTGGGCGCGCTGGCTCAACGTCTGGTGCGGGTGCTGTGCGACGACTGCAAGCAGCCCTATGAAGCTGCCGCCAGCGAGCTGGCCATGATGGGGCTGCCAGAAAGCGACAAGGTTACGCTATATCACCCGGACGGCTGCGAGCACTGTAACCACCTGGGTTACCGAGGCCGGACCGGTATCTACGAGCTGGTGCTGATCGATGAGAACATGCGCCAGCTTATCCATGATCAGGCAGGCGAACTGGAACTCACACGCCATGCCCGCAGTCTTACCCCCAGTATCCGTGAGGATGGCTGGCGGAAGGTACTGGCCGGGCAGACCAGCGTTGAAGAGGTACTCCGGGTCACCCGGGAAGACTAACGGGGCGGCAGATGCCTGCATTCGAATTTCGATCCCTGGATCACAGGGGCAAAATCAGAAAGGGAACCCTTGAGGCCGACAGTGCCCGCCAGGTGCGTCAGCAGCTGCGTGACAAGGGCTGGGTTCCCATTGAAGTCAACGAAGCCCAGGACTCGGCCCCCAAAGCCGGGCTTGGCCGTTTTTCTTCCTCTGGCAAACTCAGTGGAGCAGAGCAGGCGCTGGTGACACGGCAACTGGCAACCCTGCTGAAATCCGGCTTGCCGGTGGAGCAGGCCCTGTCTGCGGTCTCCAAACAGGCCGCCAACGATCGCATTGAACGCATCATGCTGGCTGTGCGGGCCAAGGTTCGCGAAGGCTTTAGCCTGGCGCGCAGTTTCGAATCCTTTCCCCGTGCTTTCCCCGAAATGTACCGGGCGACAGTGGCCGCGGGGGAGCAGAGCGGGCACCTGGAGCAGGTGCTGGAGCAACTTGCCGACTACCTGGAAACCCGTCACGACACGGGTCGGTCGGTAGCCCAGGCGATGATTTACCCGGCCTTCATCATGGTGTTTGCCAGCATCGTGATCATGCTGATGATGACCTTCGTTGTGCCCAAGCTGGTCGCTGTCTTTGAAGGCCGAGATCAGGCGCTCCCCATGCTGACGATCATTGTCATGACGCTTAGTGATTTCGCCCGTAGCTGGGGCTGGCTGCTGGTGTTATTGATCGTTGTGGGTGTGTTCGTCTTTAGCCGTGCCATGCGAGAGCCGGGTTTCCGGTTGCGTGTACACCGCAAGCTGGCCAGTATGCCCATGGTTGGCACCATGTTGCGAGCGGCGGATAGTGCCAGATTGGCCAGTACCCTCGGCATCCTCGGGCGCTCAGGTGTCCCTCTGGTCGACGCCTTGTTTATTGCGGCCCAGGTGGTGGGCAATCTCGCCATTCGGGATGCGGTGAAACACGCAGCGGTCAAGGTCCGCGAGGGGGGTAACCTGAGCCGGGCACTGGATGCCAGTGGCTATTTCCCGCCCATGCTGGTGCAGATGATTGCCAGTGGTGAGGCCAGTGGTGAGCTGGATCACATGCTGACCCGTGCCGCGGATTACCAGGAACGCGAGCTCACCAGTACCGTGAATACCATGGTGGGCTTGCTCGGGCCGATCATGCTGCTGGTGATGGCTTCCGTCGTGGTCCTCATCGTGCTGTCGGTGATGCTGCCGATCATGCAAATGAACAATCTCATAGCCGGATAAGGTGACTAGGAATGAAATTACGTGGATTCAAGGCACAGCAAGCGGGTTTTACCCTGCTGGAGATCATGGTGGTTGTTGCCATCATCGGTTTGCTGGCAGCGGTGATCGTGCCGAATGTGATTGGCCAGGGTGAGGCCGCCAAAGTCGACCTGACCAAAGCCAATATGGGCAAGATCGTCCAGCAGCTGGATCTGTACAAGTTCAACAATGGCAGCTACCCGTCCAGCGAAGAAGGCCTGAATGCGCTGGTGGAACGCCCGGCCTCAGCCCGGAAATGGCCTGATGGCGGTTACCTGCCCAAGGTCCCCGAAGACGCCTGGAACAACCCGTATGAGTACATCAGTCCGGGGGTAGAAGGCCCCTTTGATCTGTTGTCGCTGGGTGCGGATGGTGCAGAGGGCGGTGAAGGCTCGGATGCCGACATCAACTGGCGCGACGTTCAGTAATATGCCTTTGGCAGTGAGACAGGCCGGTTTTACCCTGCTGGAGATTCTGGTGGTGGTGATGCTTGTTGGCCTGTTGACTGGCGTGATTGCGACGCAGGGCAACTGGACCAGTAACGACAGCTATCTCGACCAGGAAAGTGCCCGGCTACAGGACACCATTGCGCTGCTGAATGAACGCAGCCTGTTCTCCGGGCAGCTGATGGCGTTACGACTCAAAGGGACAGGGTGGGAGCCGCTGGTCTATGACCGGGTCGAAGCGAGATTCCTGCCTGTGGACGATACCTCGCTTGCGCCTCGCAGTTTGCCGCCGTCGCTGGAGATGGAATGGCAGCTCGATACCCTTGAAGACGATCAGGTTTCCCTGAAACAGGTGGCCCGCTCTTTGGTGGAAGAAGAGCGCATGATGGATACCTCCACACTTGCCGACGAAGATGAAGAGCGGGAAGAGGATCGCCGAGCGGAGCAAAGCGCAGAACAGGGTGACGACGAAGACGATTTTCCCCAGGTCTTTTTCTTTCCCAGTGGTGAGGTAACCCCTGTAACCCTGTCACTACGGGTGATTGAGGACCTTGATCAGGAGCAGCGGCTGCAGGTCACGGCACTGGGTCGACTGCTGGATCCGGATGCGCCCCCGAGGGACGAAGAAGACCGTCCTCGCTATCGTGACAGGGAGGAGGACGACGAATGATTCACCTCAATGCCTTGTCCGGGCACCGCCAGCAGGGCTTTACCCTGATTGAAGTGCTGATCGCCGTTTCGATATTGGCCCTGGTCATGGTCACGCTGGGGCAAACCCTTGGGGCGTCTGCCCGGGCCTATACCAACATCAACGAAACCCACCTGGGGTATCTGGTTGCCTCCGACAAGTTGGTGGAAATGCAGGTTTACCAGCAGTGGCCGTCTACCGGCGAATCTGACAGCGAAGTCACTCGTAATGGTAAAGATTGGTGGATTCTGACCAAGGTGTCAGAAGGGCCGTACCCCGATACCCGACGGGTGGACATCGAGGTGGGGCCGATGGAAGGCGGCGACAAGGCCGGTATGGCCTACCATCTGGCCAGTCTGATCGGCAAGCCTGCCTCATGAAACCGTTGCAGCCACGTATAGCACGAGGGTTCACTCTGCTGGAAATGGTGATCACCATCGCCATTTTTGCCTTCATCTATGTGTGGGCGGCGTCGTTCCTTGGCAGTGCCCTGCAGGGGCGTGATCAACTCACCGAAAGTGCCGACATCATGGAACGCAACCAGCGGGCCATGACCTTCCTGACCCTGGATTTTGAACAGCTGGTCAGCCGTCCGGTACGCGATCCCTATGGCGATCCGCAACCGGCCATTATGGGGCGAGACAATTACGTGGAATTTACCCGCCTTGGCTGGTCGAACCCCTTTGGTTTGCGTAAGCGCAGTGAGATGCAGCGGGTAATGTATTCATTGGAGGAGGGCACGTTGTATCGCCGTTACTGGCCGGTACTCGACGCCAATGTTGCCACCGAGCTGCAGGAAGATGTGCTGCTCGAAAATGTGGAAACTTTTACCGTACGCTACCTGGATCTGACCCCACAGGGAGAATGGCAGTGGCTTGAACTGTGGCCCGATGTGGCCATGCTCAGTCAGCCTGTCTGGCAACAGCGGTTGCCCAAGAGCATTGAAGTCGAAATCGAACTGGAAGACGGTGACATCATTCACCGCTTTTACCGCACAGTGGTGAATCCATGGATTTGAAGCGGGGGCAGCGGGGCATGGCACTCATTATCGTGCTGATGCTGTTCGCCATTATTTCGACCCTGATGCTTGAGGTACTGTTTCGCCAGGACCGGTTTCTGACCCGTGCCGATAACCTGATGCAATGGGATAAACGCTATCAGTACGCCATGGCAGCGGAAGTCGTGGCCCAACAAGGGCTGATTGATGATCTTCAGGATGACCAGAACAACAACGCACTGGTAGACGATTGCGTAGAAGAGCAATGGGCGGTGCAGCTGCCCCCCACGCCTTATGACGATGCCATGCTCAGTGCCAGTGTCCAGGACCTTCAGGGACGTTTTAATCTTAACTGGCTGGTTACCGCTCAGAATCAGGGGTTTGAGCGTAATCCCGAGGGCATTCGCCAGCTTGCCCGCTTGATTAACCTGAGCTTTCCTCAGGAAACCAACGGCGCTCGCCTGGCCTCGGAAATGGCGGATTGGCTCGACAGTAACAATATTGTTGATGATCCAGAAGGGGCCGAAGATGCAGAATATCGGCTCAGTCGCACCCCGAACATGCCGGCGGCTCATGAATCAGAGCTACGTGCCTTGCTGGGTTTTGAGGTAATCCACCAGCCAGCGGACGCCGGGGTCTGGGGATTGTTGACCGCCTTGCCTGTGGGCACCACCCTTAACGTCAATACTGCACCGCCACAGGTGCTGGATGCCGTGTTGGGAGACCTGGCGGGGCAGGCGGCGGTCGAGGCGGTGCTGGAAGCCCGTAAGGATGAACCTGTGACTGACATCAGTGCATTGATGGCGCTGCCCGCGTTCAATGACATTGATGCTGACGTAAAGGAACATATCAGTAGCCGTTTGGGGGTCAGCAGTGAGTATTTTCAGGTCATGGTCGACGTGGAAATTGATGACCAGTTAAGCCGTCTGGTCACTCGTTTACGACGTCGGAGTGGCGAAGGGGAAACCACGGATGTGTTCAGTCGGCAGGTAAGCCCATTGCTGACAGCACTCGAACCAGCCTGCAATCCCTTCTACAATGCGGATTGATGTAAAGCGTAGAAAGGGTAGGTCTGAGTAACTCACTGTTCAACGGCTTGGCGGCGTTAGTTTAGTCAAGAGAGAAGCCTCCCCGAACAAGCACCGTGACAGCACAATAACGACAAGGATTGACTGCGTGAGCCAGACAGCATTGATTTATCTCCACGGTGTTCCGGGTAGCGAGCCGCTGCCAGACCGCACCGTGCTGTTCCAGCCTGCGCCCGGGGAGCCGGTCGAGGCACTGGGGCTTGAGCAAGCCTTTACCCGAGCGGCCGACGCAGCATTGCATCTGGTTCTGGGGGCTGCGTTCGCCAACCTGACTCACGTTTCCTTAAGCCGCAAGCAGGCGCGTCATCTACAGCGGGTGCTGCCTTTCTTGCTTGAAGAACAATTACTCGATGCCCCGGATAACCTGTGGTTTGCCTCAAGAAAGGGCCATCAGGACGAATACCTTGTCACGGTAACCGATCGGTTGCTGGTAGAAGAGCTGGTCCAGCTTGCCCGTGACGCAGGGGCGGATCTGGTCTCACTGCAGGTGGATGTGGAGCGGCTCGGGGCGTTATTGCCTGTCGTTCTTGAGTTTGATGACGCGCAGACACTGCTGGCCGCGAGTCGTGAAAATGCCTTGCAGGTGGGGATCGATCAGCGTGAATCCATGCAGTCGCTGTTCGGTGAGCAATTGCAGGACGCCACTGTGCTGGCCGGCAATGCGGCTGTATTCGAGCAACTGCGCGACCATCGTGGGCAAGAATTGCTGACAGGGGCGCTGGCGCCCCGCAAGACCTCTTCCGCCCCGGGTGTGCTGACCCCGTGGAAACCCCTGGCTTACCTGGCGGCAGCGATCTTTATCCTGACGGTGGCGGGGCTTCGGGTTCAACAATGGCGTTATCAGACCGCAGCGGATGCGGCGTTGGTGCAGGCCAAGCAGCGCTATGAGCAACTGTTTCCCGGCGATAAGGCTTCATCGGCACTCAATCGGCAGTTTCAGGGTCGCTTGAACCGGCTGGCAGCCGGTGGCTCCGCCGAAGGCGGCCAGGACTTCTTCCCGTTACTGGTGCCGGTAGCGCGGGTGCTCAAGCAGATCAAGGTTGAGCCCAAGCGCCTCCAGTACGACCAGCGTCAGAACACCCTGCTGCTGGATGTGGGGGCCAAGGATTACAGTCAGCTGGAAAGCCTTCAGAACGCGATCAATGAGCAAGGCGCAAAAGCCTCCATTGCCAATTACCGTAATGGTGCCCAGGGCGTGAATGCACGAATCATGGTGGAGCAACCGGGATGAGCAGCGCAGATTGGAAACAACAGCTTCGCCAGCGCTGGAAACCGGTTGCCCATTGGTACCAGAGCCGTGAGCCCAGAGAACAAAAGGTTCTGCAGGTGCTTGGGGTAGTATTGGTACTGGTGATGTTGTACTGGCTGATCTGGGCACCCGCGGTAAATGGCCGCAATGATGCCCGGCGCCAGTACGTGACCAATATGCAAACCCACAACTGGATTGAAGCGAACGCTTCTGCTGTGCGGGCTGCCGCATCAGGAAGCAGCCGCCAGCGGCTTCCGGCAAACTGGGTGAGCGAAGTGAGCCGCAGTGCCAATGACTATGGACTCACTCTGAAGGGCTTTTCCCCGGATGGAACCCGTGCTGTAAGGATTCAGCTTGAAGAACAACCCGCGGCCCAGACGATCCTGTGGCTGCAATCACTACAAGAAAAGGGTGTTCAATTGAGCAATCTCGAAATGACTCCGGGCAACAAGTCCGGCACTGCCACCGTTCGGGCGACGCTGCAGCAATAACATGACGCGGCACTTTCTTTCTGTTGCCTTGCTACTGGCAAGCGCTGCTCCTCTACAGGCTGAGTGTCTGTTTGACCCTCTCGACCAGGGCAGGGTAGTGCATCTGGCTGCCAGTAGCGTACCTCAGGTCTCTGGTATCCCTGTCAGCCAGCTTTCCGTCATGCGGGTCGAGCAGGGCGGTTTTGTGCCTGTTCCCTTCCAGATTGACGAGATGGCTGACAAGGGCATGGTCTGGTTCGAGCAATCCGGGTTTGATCAACAGGGTGAGGCCGGCGTTTTTGATGCCAGTGATGAACTGCTGTTGATGCTGACGGATGCGGGCCCGGCACAGTTGGCCTCCCTGTCGCAGCCCCAAGGGGAGATACTTGCCGACCTGGAAGTGGCAAACGATTGCCACTTTTATTTGATGCGCAATAACCCTGAACGTAGCGATCGCTATTACGTGTCCCACGATATTGACGCCGGACACACCCGTACGGCGCTATATCAGCTGGATGCCGAACCTGATAACGAGCTCAACTGGCAATATCTCCGCTATGCAGGCTATCAGGGAGAAGGCTCCATCATTGATACGCTGAAGATGCGTATGAGTGCAGGGGTTCTGTCGCGCTTTACCCGCATGACCCTCGACAATTACAACCTTCGTCCTCGTCTGGTTGGCAGCGCAGTAGGGCCCATTCGGTCCGTCATGCACCTTCGCACCAAAGTGGTGTTGGCGGGGATTCCGGTCATGACACTACAGGTGCAGGCGATGCGCTATGCGGCGCATTACGAGGCCCATACCTATGCCAAGATTCCTGATCTTTACCGGGCCACTCTCAAGGACCCGGAAGTCTCAGTGACGGTGGATGGTAATAATCAGCTCGGCGCCCGTGTCTATACGGCGGCCTTTGCGGACACGCCGATCGTCGTTGATGGCCAGCCTAACGAAACGGAGTTTGCTAACCAGCCGCTCACGATGGAGGAAAACTGGATCCTGTTCGATAGTGGCAAACAGTTTTCCTTGCTTACTGAACTTACGGTTCCACCGGAGTTGATGAGTACCCCGTTGGCCCTGATTTATCAGGATGATGCCAGCCTCAAGGTTGAGCCAGAGCAGTTTGTCGGTCAGTTACCCAATCTGGGGTACCTGCTCAAAGGCTGGCCTGAGCCAGAAGAATTACGGTTTACAGTAAGTCTGTATTTCGACAGTGGTATGCATGGCTTTGGCGCGGCGGATTATGCTCAGCGACGTGCAGCAAAAGAATCTGTCCAGGTCTCGGGCCCTTAAGTATTGCTGTGATTGGCTGATCTGGCTCACGCTACGTGTGCTGGGTGGGTAACGGCAGGGCGGCAGTGATGCACAATGGCCCCATCGTGTGGGGCCATTGTTCAAGGGAGCCTCTGGATAACTCCTTGCATGCTCAGCGTGACCTGGAGCGTGCAGCTGTTGTGTCTTGACTCGACGGTAAGGGTGGCTCCCTTTCCTAGAGGCAAGGCGCAGCAGATGTGCGCTCCAGGCCGCGCCCTTCGGGTCTTCCAGGCTGGCCCACACTCGTTGTTGCGCTTTTTCAATGGATGGACATACACCTTCAAAACCGCGCCTAGATTGTGAGCCAGCCTGAAAGACTGAGCACGCAAGGAGTTATCCAGAGGCTCCCTAAATGCTTAGAAGGGGCGTTCCGGTGCCAGTGAGATGGCGTCCTCTCGCGTTAGCGGTAACCACACATCCCCCTTCAAGGTTGCCGAGCGGGCCAGGAAAGCCGAATTCAGCGGGAACTGGCTGGTAAATCCGTACACAATCAGGCCGACCCGATCACCCGCTTCAAGCGGTTGACTGACCGCGGGCAACTCCATTTCGTAGATACCTTTCTCTGGCAGTGGCGTCAGCTGCTCGCTGGCGACTCTAACTCGTCGACGGTTGGCATTCTGCACACCGACACCCACGAATAAAGGCATGCTATCCGAGCTTGAGGTGCCTGCTATCCGCAGGTCGATTTTGGGGGTGCCGAGCATGACTTCATCATCCCCCTTGGCCACATACAGCGGGATGAATTTGGGGCGACCGAAACCCCCATTGGGTTTCAGATCACGCAGGTCAGCGCCTGGCCACATGGCACGAAACAGGTCAGAGCCACTGTCAAAGGGGATCATCAGCCACTCAAAGGCACCCGCCAATGGAATGGTTACCTTGGATTTGGGCAGGTTGAACTGGTTGGCTGGGGGTAGCCCGTCTTGCAGTGCCAGCCCGCGGTCTTCTGTCACATTGACACAGTACTGGGGTACCACGGGGTCTTCGCCTTTGAGCTTCTCGTCCCACCAGCTGAGGATGGTGTCAGTGGTAGAGGCTTCGTAATCGCCACAGTGCACCGTATCTTCTGTCTGATAAAGAGGTAGCCAGCCACGCCATTGCTGGATCGGCCATGGCATGACATGGCCACCTTGCAGGCCAACGATGCGTGCATCCCTGCCTTGCGCCTTCCAGCAATCCGCATTTTTTTCGGCTTCCTGAAACGCGAAGATGGTGTCGTGGAAGCCCTGGATAAAGAGAGCATCCGCATGGGGGGCCATGCCTTTGTCACAGAAGCTGGCTGGGCTGCGTTCATAGAGCAGGGCCTGCATGTCCTGGCTGACAGTGCCATCGAAAGCGCTATTCCAGGGTTTGGCAAACATTTCACCAACGTCGAAACCGCTATTGATGGCACCGGCACTGAGAAGGATGGCTCCCCAGCCAGTCCGGAATTCACCATTCGGTGCCAGGCTGTTCATGTCGTGCCAGCCGGTGAGGGGCACCAGGGCTTTGAGACGGGGTTCGGTAAAGGTGGCAAGGGTCTGCACGCCAGCCCCGTAGGACTCACCGATCATGCCGATGGCGGGGCTGTTATCTTCCAGACGGCGAATGCCGGGCAGGTGATCCAGTGACCAGTCGATGACCTGGCTCAGGTCTGCGACTTCATAATCCGGGTCCATCATATGAACGCGGCCACCCGATTGGCCCCAGCCACGCTGGTCGTAGAACACCACCCAGTAGCCGGCTTTCCATGCGGCGATGGCGGCCTCGCCAGTGAGAATGGCCTTGCCGTAAATCGACATTGGCCGCTTGGCGCGAAATCCACCAAAACCATGGGTGGCGATAATTAGTGGCGCACTTTGCCCCGCCTGCAGTTCTGGCTGGTACACTGTGGCCGCCAGTTTCTTCCCGTCTCGTGTCGGGATACGAACCTGAAAATAATCGGCTTTTTGGGCGGATTGAGTCAGCGTGGCGCTGGTTTTGGGGAGCTGTGTGGTACTACAGCCAGCCACTGCCAACATAACCAGGAGCAGGGCGAAAGGCGGGAAGAGCGGTCGCATGCTGCTACGTCCTCTGTTTATTATTCTGTTTTATTGCGGGGGTACCAATGGGAACTACGGTGGGCAAACGCCCCAAGGCAGCCACTTTAGTGTGGTTCTTCTATGCTGTCACGACCGTATTGCTCGCGGTGCTGCTCAGCTGGGCCTTGTACAGCCAAGTCAACTATGGCTACCCCTTCTGGTACAAGCAGCTGGGTATTGAGCAGCACATCAACGAGTATGCTCCCCAGAATCGCTTCAAGCGGGGCTTTGAGCAATTGCCCCCCGAACAGCATGTCAGGGCGTTTGAGCAAATACGGGATGCGGTTCATGACCATGGTCATGGGCTATCGAATATTCGTTACCCCTTGCCGTCGGGCCAACATTCCCTGTTGTTGCATCGCGCGGAGGTCATTCACCTGCAGGATGTCGCAAACCTCATTGATGCAGGGCGATGGCTTTTTGTGTTGCTGCTGGTGCTGTGGCTGCCGTTGGCATGGTGCTGTCTATCGCTGGGCATGCCCGCATGGCGGGGGCGTGTGGTGATCACTGTCATCGCTGTTATGGCTGTGCTAGCGTGGCTTGGCGTTGTGGGGCCTACCGAGGTGTTTTATCAGTTTCATATCTGGCTGTTTCCTGCTGACCACCAGTGGTTTTTCTATTGGCAGGAGTCGCTGATGAGCACGTTGATGAAAGCGCCGGCCCTGTTTGGCGGAATTGCGCTGGCCATTGCTCTGGGGGCATTGCTGCTGTTGCCGGCCTTTTATCTGGCAGGTCTTGGAATCGCAGGCCGATTGAACACCAAAAGAAACAGGAAATGACACCTGTCATGAGCATAGAAGTACTGACAGCAGACCCCGAGGGTGGGGAAAACCTGCAACGGTGGGCTGCCCTGGGTTTGCCTGTTCCTCCCAGCTGGCGGGTTATGCGAAGCGCTGTTGAGGGCGTCGCCAGTGAGGCATTGGCGAATACCCTGAAAGCGCTGCCACGCATGTTTGCTGAAGAGCGTTACTGGGTTTTACAACAGGGGCCCATGAACCCTGATTCCCGCCGTGAAAGCTTATTGAATCTGGATTCTGATGCTGCCCTCGCGGCCGCGCTGCATTCCATTTTTGCCCGTGAGCAGGCTCCCGAGCATGTTGTCATTCAGGCGTTGCCGAGACAAAAAGCGGCGGGGGTGCTTTTCACTCGTCACCCGCTACGACAGGACTTGCCTCACGTCGTGGTGGAGGGTGTTGCTGACGGCAATCCAGATCGCCAGCGAGCTATCTTTGATGAGTCGGGTCGCCTGGTTCACGCCAGTCACGATAACGCTGCCCTCCACAAGGTCATTGGCGAAGCCAGGCTGCTTGCGCTGCATGACTCACTCAAGAGTAACTTTGACCGCCCCCAGGCCGGCGAATGGGTGTTTGACGGTGACAAGGTGTGGTTGCTGCAAACACTTCCAGTGGGCTCATTGCCAGAACCCCGGGAAGCCTGGACCCGCCGGGCAGGGCATACGCTGTTCAACCAGGCTGAAACACCGTTGTGGTACACCCTGGCGGGCCGCTGGTTGAAGACGGCATTTTGGGAGCCGTTGGTGCAGCGAAATGGATGGCAGCAATTAAATAAAATTGAGCCCTATCGCCGCCAACATAGCCACATTTACACCAACTGTGCGTATTTCCGTGCGCTTCAGGACCAGCACGCGGGTGTTGTCGGTCAAGTGCCTCCGGCCTGGCAAGGGCTTGAGCGTGTGAAGCCCTCTGCAGCCCCGGGTCTGTTTTTTAAACAGATCGCAGTGGGCAGCATTCGTCGCGCTATCAGGCAATGGCAGATGCCCGAAGTGACAAGAGATACACTGTGGCGCGGGTTTATGCAGCTCGATGCCATTGGCGAGCGTCTGAGTCGTATTGATGGAGAGCTGGCCTATCTGCATGTTCCTGACAGGCTAACGGTAACCGGGGATCCGCTGCCTCTGTCATTGCTGCTAAGTGGCGAAGAGTTGGCGTTGGTGGAATCACTGGCTGCGGGCAATGATCAGCCGGTGAGACACAGCGTGCTCCGGCCGGGTGCGGATCCGGTGCATGCCCCTCTGATTGAAAAACCCGCCCAGGCCAATAGTGTCAGGCCCACAGGGCGTACTGCCGTGATCCATGCCGTGCCGGTCGGTAATGATGAGACGCTTTTCCGGTTGGCTGCCCAGGTAAGAACCCTGCGCTTTATGCTCGGTAACCGCTTTCGTGAATTGCTCAGGGCGATGGGTGCGCTGGTGGTCAAGCAGCAACAGCTTCAGCACCCGGACGATATTCACTTCCTGTATTTTGACGAACTCTGGCAACTGTGGATGGGCGAGGGGCTCCCTGCCAGTGCCAACCACCAGACCATTGCCGAGCGGAAACTGCGCTACCTGGATGACAGCCTGCAAGGCGCGCCAGACTGGAAAATGGACCAGATTGGCTATGGCTTTGGCGGTGGCTTGCAGGCCAGCCCGCTACTGAAAGGGTTGCCACTGGTTGCAGGCCAGGTGCAGGGCCCGATTCGACGCCTGTGCAGTGCCTGGAGCCTTAACCGAATTCAACCCGGTGATATTCTGGTGATGGATCAGGTGGACCCGTCCTGGACCCCATGGCTGTTGCAGGCAGGAGGCATTGTGTTGGCCGGGCAGGACTCCGGTAATGCCGCCGCCAGCCTGGCACGCCAGTATGGTATTCCGGCAATTTGGGCCGCCAGTGATGTGATGCATAGCGTGCGTGACGAGATGGCAGGTATGCTGAATGCTGATGACGGCCAGCTGGACGTGGCTGAGGTCATCAGCGAAAGTGATTAGCCGTGTGTAATCCAGTTTGCAGGGAGAGGCGAATATGGATGAGCAGGAACCCAGGATTCGGCCAAATGGCCTGCCGGAGGATACCCGTCCTTTCGTGGCGCCTTGCCGACACATCGAGCCACTGGCGCCGGTTCGCTGGCTGAAAAAAGGGTGGCGGGATTTTCGCGCTGCGCCGGTGCCGAGCCTGGTGTATGGGCTGGTGATGGTTGCAATGAGTTATGCTATCACTGCCGCGACCTGGTGGTTCGGCAACATGGGGTTGTACCTGGCGCTGATCTCGGGTTTCGTGTTCCTCGGGCCGATTCTGGCGCTAAATCTGTACGGCATCAGTATCCAGCGACAACAGAATCAAGCGCCCACGCTGGGCAAAAGCTTTCGGCAAGTGCGTTCCTGCATAGGCGATATGCTGACCTTTACGGTGATCATGATCGTCGTCTTTCTTGTTTGGGCCCGTGCGGCCAACCTGATCTATATCTTTTACCCGGTGAACGAATGGCACCTGGAAAACGTGCTGTTGTTCTTTGGTGTCGGCTCCAGCGTTGGTGCCATGTTCTGCGCCATCGTTTTTACCGCCAGTGCCTTCTCGCTCCCCATGATCATGGATCGCGAAACGGACATGGTGACCGGTGTCATCACCAGTGCCAATGCGGTACTGCGTAACAAGCTCCCGCTATTCATCTGGGCCTGCCTCATCGGTCTGTGCCTGCTGGTCGGCCTGTTAACCGCCTATATCGGGCTGGCGGTATTGCTGCCGGTGCTGGGCTACGCCACCTGGCACGGGTATCGGGAGTCGATTGATGCGACGGATTGGGATGCGCGGTTTGAGCTACCGCCGGAGAGCAGTGAATAGTGAATAGTTAACAGTGCGCGTTCAGCGCATGGGGAATTTGAAAGCAAGGAGGCCGCGCCCATCGTCTGGACGCGGCCTCTTTCGTTGGCGTAACACAGTACGCTCCCGCGCGCTGTTCACTATTCACTGTTAACTGTTCACTGCTCTTCAATGTAGCCCAACAGATGCGGCACCATCCGCTCGATCTCCTTGCGGGACATGCCTTTGCGGGCGGCATAATCGTCCATCTGATCTTTGGCCAGCTTGCCGGTGCCGAAGTACTTGGCATCAGGGTGAGAGAAGTACCAGCCGGAAACGGCGGCGGCGGGCAACATGGCGTAGCTCTCGGTCAGGGTCATGCCCGCATTGCTTTCCGGGTCCAGCAATTCCCACAGCAGGGCCTTTTCCGTGTGGTCAGGGCAGGCGGGGTAGCCCGGGGCAGGGCGAATGCCGCGGTACTTTTCACTGATCATGTCCTGATTGCTCAGTGCTTCATCGTTGGCGTAGCCCCAGTATTCCTTGCGGACCTTCTCGTGCATACGCTCGGCGAAGGCTTCGGCCAGCCGGTCCGCCAAGGCCTTGAGCATGATGGCAGAGTAGTCGTCGTGGTCGGCTTCAAAACGGGCCACGTGCTCATCGATACCGATGCCGGCAGTGACGGCAAAGCCGCCCAGCCAGTCAGTCAGGCCGGTTTCCTTGGGGGCGATAAAGTCGCTGAGGCAGTAATCCGGCTTGTCATTCTTGCTTCTGTCCAGCTGTTGACGCAGGTGATGGAGGGTCATGAAGGCCTCCTTGTCACCGGGCTTGTGGTACAGCTCGATGTCATCCATGTCGGAGTTGGCTGGCCAAAAACCGATTACAGCACGGGCACTTAGCCACTTTTCTTTAACGATTTTCTCAAGCATTGCCTGGGCATCTCGGTACAGGCGGGTGGCTTCCTTACCTACTACCTCGTCTTCCAGAATGTTGGGGAACTTACCGGCGAGCTCCCAGGAGCGGAAGAAAGGGGTCCAGTCGATACGTTGTACCAGGTCTTCCAGCGGGTAATCCTCGAAGACCTTGAGACCTTTGACGGCAGGCTCGGGTGGCGTATAGCCGCTCCAGTCCGGCTGGAAGCGGTGCTCACGGGCTTGCTCGATGGAAATCAGCGAGCGGTCGACCTGCTGCTGTTTGCGTCTTTCACGCAGCCCTTCATAGGTGTCCTTGAGCTCACTGACATACTCGGTTTTGGCTTCCTTGGAGAGCAGCTTGGAGGCCACGCCCACGGCACGGGAGGCGTCGGCCACATGCACCACCGCATGCTGGTAGGCCGGGTCAATCTTTACGGCGGTATGGATGCGACTGGTGGTGGCGCCACCGATCATCAGCGGCAGGTCCATGTCCAGACGCTGCATTTCGCTGGCCACATGGACCATTTCATCCAGAGACGGGGTGATCAGGCCGGACAGGCCAATGATGTCCACCTTTTCTTTCTTCGCGGTGTCGAGAATCTGTTCACAGGGCACCATGACGCCCAGATCGATGACCTCGTAGCCATTACACTGCAGGACCACGCCGACGATGTTCTTGCCGATGTCGTGGACGTCGCCTTTTACCGTGGCCATGAGGATCTTGCCGTTGGATTCATCCTGGGTACCGAGCTCTTCTTTTTCTTTTTCCATGAAGGGCATCAGGTAGGCCACGGCTTTCTTCATTACACGGGCCGATTTCACCACCTGAGGCAGGAACATCTTGCCCTCGCCGAACAGGTCGCCCACCACGTTCATGCCGTCCATGAGCGGGCCTTCGATCACGTGCAGGGGGCGCGCAGCGTTCTGGCGGGCGAGCTCGGTGTCTTCTTCCACGTAATCGGCAATACCCTTGACGAGGGCATGCTCGAGGCGCTTTTCCACGGTCCATTCGCGCCAGGCCAGGTCTTCCTTCTTGGTCTTTTCCGCACCGGATCCCCGGTACTTCTCGGCCAGGTCCAGCAGCACCTCGGTGCTGTCTTCATGCCGGTTGAGCACTACGTCTTCCACGGCGTTGCGCAGCTCTTCCGGAATGTCCGAGTACACCGCCAGCATGGTGGGGTTGACGATCCCCATATCCATACCGTTCTTGATGGCGTAGTAGAGGAACACGGCATGAATGGCTTCACGGACGGTGTCATTACCGCGGAATGAGAAGCTCACATTGGAGACACCACCGGAGATCATGGCGTGGGGCAGGGTGCGTTTGATGTCGCCCACCGCCTCGATGAAATCCACGGCGTAGTTGTTATGTTCCTCAATACCCGTCGCAATGGCGAAGATATTCGGGTCAAAAATGATGTCTTCCGGCGGGAAGCCTACTTCTTCTGTCAGCAGCTTGTAGGCACGGGTACAGATTTCAAGCTTGCGTTCACGGGTTTCCGCCTGGCCCACTTCATCGAAGGCCATCACGATCACAGCAGCGCCGTAGCGGCGCAGCAGGCGAGCCTGATGGAGGAAGCTTTCTTCCCCTTCCTTCATGGAGATGGAGTTCACCACCCCTTTGCCCTGAATGCACTTGAGCCCGGCCTCGATCACTTCCCACTTGGACGAATCGATCATGATCGGGACTTTGGCGATTTCCGGTTCGGAGGCGACCAGGTTGAGGAATCGCACCATGCAGTCGGTGGATTCCAGCATGCCCTCATCCATGTTGATATCGATGATCTGGGCACCGTTTTCTACCTGGTCCCGCGCCACATCCAGGGCGGCATCGTAGTCGCCTTCCTTGATCAGGCGCAGGAAACGCTTGGACCCCGTCACGTTGGTGCGCTCACCCACATTCACAAACAGTGAATCCTTGGTGATGGTGCAGGGTTCCAGGCCAGACAGGCGGCAGGCCACTTCGATGTCGGGCAGGGGGCGGGGAGCCAGTCCCTCGACCGCACCCGCCATGGCGGCGATATGCTCAGGCGTGGTGCCACAGCAGCCACCAATAATGTTCAGGAAGCCTTTCTCGGCCCACCCCTTGATCTCGCGGGCCATGGTGGGCGGATCCAGGTCGTATTCGCCCATTTCGTTGGGCAGGCCGGCATTGGGGTGCGCGGAGACGAAGGTTTCGGAAATCCGCGATAACTCTTCGATGTAGGGGCGCAACTCCATGGGGCCAAGGGCACAGTTCAGGCCAAAGCTGATCGGCTGGGCATGGCGCAGGGAGTTATAGAACGCTTCGGTGGTCTGACCGGTGAGAGTCCGACCGGAAGCATCAGTGATGGTGCCGGAGATCATCACCGGCAGGGACAGTTTGTTCTCGTAGCAGTACTGATCCACCGCAAAAACCGCGGCCTTGGCGTTCAGGGTGTCAAAGATGGTTTCGATCAGCACCAGATCAATGCCGCCTTCCACCAAGCCATCCAGAGCTTCCAGATAGGCCTCTACCAGTGCGTCGAAGGTCACGTTACGGAAACCCGGGTCGTTCACGTCCGGGCTAATGCTGGCTGTGCGGTTGGTTGGGCCAAGAACACCGGCCACGTAGCGGGGTTTGTCGGGTGTAGAGGCTTCGTCAGCGGCTTCCCGGGCCACGCTGGCTGCGGCCACATTGATCTCCCGGGCCAGATCCTGCATGTCGTAGTCGGCCATGGCAATGGAGGTGGCGTTGAAGGAGTTGGTCTCGATGATGTCGGCGCCAGCGTCCAGATAGCCTTTATGCAGTGCCTTGATGCGCTCCCGCTGGGTGATGCACAACAGGTCATTGTTGCCTTTCAGGTCGCTGGGCCAATCAGCGTACTGAGTGCCCCGGTAATCCTCCTCGGAAAACTTGCAGCGCTGGATCATGGTGCCCATGCCGCCATCCAGGATCAGGATGCGTTGTTGCAGCTGGGCAGTGAGCTGGGCGCGCAGGTTTGAGGTCATGAAAGGCTCCGTGAGACCGGGAAAAAAGGGCCGTTATTATAGCGGATTGAAGGCACTCGACCCAATTATGTTACCCATGCGGGCGGAATTGGCTGTGAGGGGTGGCGAAATGTGCTTGAGCCTTTCATCATAGGCCGGTGAAATTGAGTGCCCGTGCTACGGGTGACTGGGTGAAACTTTGTAAAATCGCCGCTGTGTTGCGGAACCTGAGGCTTGCTCGTCAAGGTTATAAGGCATAATCCGCGCTCACTGGATGAGGAGAATGATCAATGGAGCAATATCTTTCGCAACTGCAAACCTTTGCCAATGAAAACCTGATGCCGTATGCGTGGAATATCGTCGCTGCGCTGGTCATTTTCATTGTCGGTAAATGGATTGTTGGCCGTTTGGCCGGCTGGGTAAACCGGATGATGGACAAGCGGGTCGACGCCACTGTCGCCAAGTTCATTGGCAACATCGTCCACATCATCTTGTTTGTCTTCGTGGTCATCGCCTCCCTGGATCAACTGGGTGTCGAAACTACCTCGTTGGTGGCCATCGTTGGTGCCGCCGGTCTGGCTGTAGGCCTGGCGTTGAAAGATTCTCTGGGGAATTTTGCTGCCGGCGTCATGCTGATTTTGTTCAAGCCGTTCCGCGTTGGCCATTATGTAGAGGCTGGCGGCACTGCCGGTACCGTCAAGGAAATCAAGATCTTTGCCACCATCATGATGTCTCCGGATAACAAGGTCATCACTGTACCCAATGGTTCGATCATGTCCGGCAACATCACCAACTACTCAGAAATGCCTACCCGTCGAGTGGATATGGTGTTCGGAGTGGCCTACGATGCAGACCTTTCACTGGTCAAAAAGACTCTCGAAGAGATTCTGGCTGCCGACGATCGCGTTCTGAAAGACCCGGCACCGGTGATTGCTGTTGGTGAATTGGCAGACAGCTCAGTGAATTTCCTCTGCCGTCCGTGGGTTAAAAGCGCGGACTTCTGGGGTGTGAAGTGGGATACGACAGAAACCGTCAAGCGTCGCTTTGACGAGGCAGGTATTGGCATCCCGTTCCCGCAAATGGATGTCCACCTGGACAAGAGTGAGTAAAGGAGATTTCAATGCGCAGTAAGTATTTGGCTGCCATGCTGATTGCCACCGGGCTTCCGGTGGCAAGCCTTGCTGCTGAAGAGGCAGCAGAAGACGGTGCAACCAAGTGGAGCGGTGATATTGGTATTGGTTTGTTGTTCAAGCGGGGGAATACCAACTCCGATTCGACGAACGCGAATGCCAATATGTCCCGCGACAGCGCCAAGTGGCGTCATACGTTCAAGGCCGACGCCAACAACGAACAGGAAGAAGATCCGGATACGGAAGAATACACCCGCACGGATGAAAACTACTTTGCATCCTATAAGCTTGACCGCAAGTTGGGTGAAGAATCCAGGAACTACCTGTTCAACGTTCTCACGTACAAGAAAGACAATTTTTCGGGCTACCACTACGAAGCAAGCTACGCGATTGGTCTTGGTCGCCGCTGGATTGATAGCGACCGCCAGACGCTGGATGCTGAATTCGGTCCGGGTTACCGGGTCAAGTGCCTGGACCCTCAGGACACCTATTTCAGCTGTGCGGACTCGGAAGAGGATGCTATTGCCCGTATTGGTATCAAGTATGATCTGAAGGTAAGCGACAATACCGTTTTCCGTGAAGACTTCTCCACCGAAGTGGGTGAGGATGGTGCGGACACCCGTGCAGAAACCTCGCTGACCACCGCGATTAACTCCAAGTTTTCTCTGCGGTTGCGCCACTTGCTCGAGCACGATTCCGATGCGCCTGACGGCACCAAGGAAACCGACCACACCTTCTCTGTTGGCGTGGTTTACACCCTGAAGTGATCCTTCAGGCATGAAAAAAGCCCTGACTTGCGGCAGTGAGTCAGGGCTTTTTTTATGGTACATCATCAAGACTCACATCTCGCAGCCGCAGCCGCCACAGGAGTCGCTATTTGAATGTCTGTAAGCGCTGGAGGAGAGATGGTAATCGCTATTTCCGGTAAAGATCATCCCCTCATGGCGTTGACTGTAATGCGCTCACGCTTTGGTTCGTGCGTGTTAGCCCGCAATCAGCTGTTCACGATGCAGCGGTTTCAGGCACGGGAGATGCCAAAGAGATTGAGAAACTGGCGTTATACTTGTGAAAGAGCAGGGGGCTTCAGTCCGCCATAGCAAGACCTGTGACCCGGACATTTAAGGCAGACACAAAAAAAGGGAGCCCTCAGGCTCCCTTTTTCGTCAGACTGACAATCAGCCTTCTTTCAGGGCGGTGGTGATATCCAGCACCGCACCCTTACCGTCGCCGAACAACATCAGCGTGTTGTCCTTGGCAAACAGCGGGTTGGGCAGGCCGGCAAAACCGGCGCTCAGGGAGCGCTTCACCACAACCACGGTCTTGGCCTTGTCCACGTTCAGGATAGGCATGCCGTAGATCGGGCTACCCTTGTCTTCACGGGCCAGCGGGTTGGTCACGTCGTTGGCACCCAGCACGATGGCGACATCGGTCTGTTCGAAGGTCGGGTTAATGGCATCCATGTCCTTGAGCTTGTCATAGGACACTTCCGCTTCGGCCAGCAGTACGTTCATGTGACCCGGCATACGACCCGCTACCGGGTGGATAGCGTATTCCACTTCGCAACCCATGGCTTCCAGGGTGTCTGCCATATCACGCACGGCGTGCTGCGCCTGAGCCATAGCCAGACCGAAGCCCGGTACGATAACGACGCGCTGGGCTGTCTCAAGCAGCATGGCAACTTCTTCAGAAGAGGTAGACTTCACCTTGCCAGCATAGACTTCGTCTTCATCCATGGCTTCGCCAGCTTCCGCCATGACACCGAACAGAACATTGGTGAGGGAGCGGTTCATGGCTTTACACATGATGCTGGTCAGAATCAGGCCAGAGGCGCCAACCAGGGAACCGGTAATGATCAGGGCGCTGTTGCCCATTACGAAACCGGCCGCAGAGGCAGCAACACCAGAGTAGGAGTTCAGCAGCGCGATAACCACGGGCATGTCAGCACCACCGATCGGCAGCACCAGGAACAGACCAAGCACCGCAGCGGCAGCCACAAGACCCCAGAAGACCGCCTCGTTGCCCGGGTTGACGACCAGGTAGCCTACGGCCACAACAGAGCCGATAAACAGCAGGCCATTGACCAGTTTCATGCCCGGGAAGCCCATGGGCTTGCCATCGATCAGTTCCTGAAGCTTGGCAAATGCCACCAGAGAACCGGTCAGTGTCACGGCACCGATCAGTACAGCGGCACCCGTGGCGATGATAGAGACCGTGCTATCCGCAGAGCCACGGAAGAACTCCGCAGACGCGACCGCGAAAGACGCGCCGCCACCAAAGCCGTTCAGCAGGGCGATCATTTGCGGCATGGACGTCATCTGTACCTTCTTGGCCATAACGGCACCAATCAGGCCACCAACAACGACACCGGCAATGATGATTTCATAAGTAACAATGTGCTCATTGAGCAGGGTAACCACGGCAGCAACACCCATGCCGGCCGCAGCCAGCAGGTTGCCACGCACGGCAGTTTTCGGCTTGGTCAGCCCCTTGATACCCACCACAAACAGGCAGGCGGCGATCAAGTAGGCGATATCAATCCAGTTCTGGGAAACGTGCATGAATTACTTCCTCTTGAACATCGCCAGCATTCGATTGGTGACCATAAAGCCGCCAATCACGTTGATGGTAGCCAGTACCACCGCAGCAAACCCCAGTACATTGATGAGCATGCCAGCATCAGAACCAGCAGCGATCAATGCACCCACCACGGTGATGCCGGAAATGGCGTTGGAGCCAGACATCAGAGGAGTGTGCAGGGTAGGCGGAACCTTGGTGATCAGTTCCACACCGAGGAAGATCGCCAGCACGAACAGAGTCAGTTGAGCTACGAAATCCATTATTTTTCCTCCTTGCTGTCTGCGGCGGCTTCTTCAGCCGGGGCTTCCGGCTTGGCCAGCGCAGGCAGGCCGAGCAGGTCACGCAGACGGGCCTGGGGCACGTCGCCATCGTGACTGATCACGGTTTCGACAACGATCTCGTCTTCGAAGTCCAGCTGCAGGTCGCCATTGTCGTCGAGCAGCAGGTTGAGGAGGTTTTCCATGTTCTTGCCAAACATCTGGCTGGCATGGAAAGCCACAGAGGAGGGCACATTTTCAGGGCCGACAATGGTCACACCGTGTTTAACCACGGTCTTGCCAGACTCGGTCACTTCACAGTTACCACCACGCTCGGCAGCCAGATCGACGATGATGGCGCCAGGCTTCATGGCCTTCACCATGTCCTCGGTCACCAGGATCGGGCTCTTGGCGCCAGGTACCGCGGCAGTGGTGATCACCACGTCCATTTCCTTGACGACTTCAGTCATCAGCTCACGCTGACGCTTGAGGAAGTCTTCACCCTGGGCTTTGGCGTAGCCGCCGGTGCCTTCTGCTTCGCCGGTATCGAGATCCAGCTCAACCGGCTTGGCGCCAACGGAGAGAATCTGCTCACGGGCAGCGGGGCGAACGTCGTAGGCTTCCACAATGGCGCCAAGACGCTTTGCCGTCGCACAGGCTTGCAGGCCTGCAACCCCGGCACCCATGACAAACACGCGGGAGGCGTTCAGGGTGCCAGCTGCGGTCATGTTCATGGGGAACATGCGCTGGGATTCGGTGGCAGCCAGCAGTACACACTTGTAACCGGCAACCATGGCCATGGAGGAGAGTACGTCCATGGCCTGGGCGCGGGTAATCCGCGGTACCAGCTCCAGCGCCAGGCCAGAGATTTTCTTCTCGGCCAAAGACTGCGCGAATTTCGGGTTGGCCAGCGGATCGGTCATCCCGATCAGGGTCTGGCCTTCCTTCAGCTTGTTCAGATCTTCAGTGCCGTTTTCGGTATTGCTACCAGGGGTCTGCACCTGCAGAACGACCTGTGAAGCACTGAACACCTCGTCGCGATCAACCAGTTTGGCTCCGGCAGCTTCAAAAGCACTGTCCGGATAACCGGCCAGGTCGCCGGCACCGCGCTCGATGATGATCTCGACACCTTGTTTCTTCAGCAAAGCGCTGACATTGGCAGGCGTAATGGCTACGCGCTGCTCGCCAGGGCAGATTTCTTTGGGAACACCGATAATCACCTGCGTTACCCCCGTCTGTGGTTCGCAAATAATCGGCAAATCAGAGTGGAAAGGTGGCAACCCAATCCCCTGAAAGCCGCGTAAAATGAGGGCTGGTGGGTTCGGACACAGGGTGTCCGCGCCAGGCACAGGCCCTCAGCAGGGTGCTAACCTTATTGCGCGTCTACCAGCTTGGCAAATGACAAATGGTTATCGCACCAATAAGTGACTGATAGGCTTGGATACTACCGGCCAGAGCCTGACGCAATGGCCGGGGCTGTTCAATCCGCTGGAGTGATGGTTTTTTGATCAACCTGGTGCAGATCGTCTTCTTCCTGCATATGAATAAATGGCTCCAGGATGGTATTACCCCTGACTTCCGCATCAATGACATGCAAGAAGGTGTAGGCGCCCAATAATTTCCTGAACAGGAAGATAAATTCCTTGGGGGGCACATCAAAGTGGACGGAGAGGGCGTTGCGACCCGCCTTGTTCATGATGCGCGCTGGGAGGTTGCTCTCGCCCCAGCGATATTCCAGCTTGTCGTTAAGCAAATCCGCAGGGGGTGGGAATTTCTCCGGGTCCTGCAAGACTTCGATCGCCTCAAAGCACATGGCGGCAAAATCGTCGAGAATCCGGCGAGGCGTGCCGCGAGCCAGAAAATCCAGTGCACTCAGGGCACGAATCAGGCGTTCTGTATCGTGATAAAAGGAGGCACGAATCATCTCGCGGCCCGGGCCCAGGACATCGTTGTCGAAATCACGAATGGCCCCAAAATCCAGTAGCACAATCTGGTCTTTTTCCGGGGCATCACCGATCCGCAGCAGGTAATTACCGAAATTCGGGTCGGTCTGCATCTTGTTCCATTCGAACACCTCACGGCAGCACAGCTCCATGATGGCTCGCCCGATAAAGTTCCGCCGGGTCTGGGAAAGCTCAAGCACCGCTGGGTCGTTCACGCCGATACCGTGCTCGAAGGTCATGCACATAATGTTGTGGCTGGAGTATTCCGGGACGATCTCGGGCACCACAAAACGGGGGTCATCAGCCAGGGTCTGGCGGAAATGGCGGGTGGTGTGGGCCTCGAGATCGTAGTCGACCTCACGGCGCAGCATTTCCTTTACTTCATCGAGCCACATGTTGAACTGTTCCGTGATCGGAACGAGTCGGCTCATTTTCAACAGTCGTACCAGCGCACGCATGTCGGAATCGATGGCATCGGCGACGCCGGGGTACTGGATCTTGAGCACCAGCTCCTTGCCATCAGACTTACGGATGGCCTTGTGAACCTGGGCAAGGGAGGCGGCACCCAGTGGGGTGGAGTCTACGTCCAGCTCTGCCAGCTTGACCTCACCCAGCTGGCGCTGAAGGTGCTTTTCGATGGCAGGCCATTCCAGTGCCGTGGTCTGGTTCTCAAGGGTATGCAGGGCGGCGGTGACTTCTTCGGGCAGGAAATGCTCCCCGAAAAGGGCCATCATCTGGCCGATCTTGACCACCGATCCCTTGAGTTTCCCTAATTCTTCTACCAGCTCCTGGGCACGGGCAGACAGAATTTCCTTGCGACGTTCTTCACGTTTGTCCTTGCTGGTAAAAAAGGTGCCGGCACTGGCGGTGGCGTACTTGGCACCTGCCATGAACCCAGCCTTTGCCATGGAAAAGCGACGCTCTACAGAGCCTGTTTTTACCCGTTTTACTGTTTTTCGTGTCATCGGCGCGGAAACTCCATTTGCCATCCTGCATGCCGGTGGCATTCTAGCGGGTAATCCGACACGGGTCATTGTCCAAACTGTTGATCCGGAAAAGGAAAACGTTCCATTGAGTAACGGCCGGGCGGGTAGGGCGCGTTGACAGTGGATACCGGTTCGCAACATTGAGTGTAAGGAAAGCAGGATTATGGCAAGAACCTGGGTTTTGCTGAGGGGACTGGTCCGCGAGCAAAAGCATTGGGAGGAGTTTCCGGCCCAATTTCAGGCTGCGGTACCCAATGATCGGGTGATTTGTCTGGATTTGCCTGGCAACGGCGTGTTCTATCGCGAGGACAGCCCGACAAGAATTGCGTCCATGGTCGCCCACGCGCGCGAGCAGCTTAGCCGCCAGGGCGAAAGCGGCCCTTACTATCTGGTTGCCCTGTCACTGGGTGCGATGACCGCCGTCCAGTGGCTCAGTCAGGCGCCCCACGAAGTGGCGTTTGCAGCCTTGATCAATACCTCTTCCAGCCGGTTTAGCCCGTTTTGGCGCCGACTGCGTCCAGGGAATTACGCCAGACTGATCCGTGAAGGCATTGTCAGTCGTGACCGGGTGCGAAAGGAAAAGGCCATTCTCGAAATTACCTCAAACCTGCGTGACACCGCATGGCTACACAAGCTGGCAGAGCGTTGGGCTGACTATGCGCGGTTGCAGCCAGTCTCGGTGCGTAACAGCTTGCGTCAGCTACTCGCCGCCATGCGCTTTCAGGCGCCTGCCGCGCTGCCAGACAATGTCCCTGTGATCATGGTAAGCGGGGAAGGGGACCGACTGGTGCACCCGAGCTGCTCACGGCGGATGGCGGCGGCCTGGCAGTTACCTCTTCGGATTCATCCGGAAGCCGGGCATGACCTGCCTCTGGATGCACCGCAGTGGTTAATCAATACGCTCCTCGAAGGGGTAACAGAAACGCGCAATTAGTGTATTGACCGTCCGGGCTAGTCATTTTACCTTAGAGTCAGAACTCGCGAGTTCTCAAAACAATAAAGACGAGAGGTAAACATGGCTACGCCTCAGGAGTTGGCCCGCTTTCAGCGCGGTCCGCAGAACCCCCAGGAACGCGTGTGGTGGGATCGGTATTCCCACAAAAATCTGGATCGCTGGCGTCAGATACAGGATCCTCTGGCGGACCGTTGTGCCGCCCAGATCAAGTTTACCCGGCCCTCCGGCCTGTTGGAGGAAGTCGAGCGCCGTGCCGCCAGCGAAGGCGGTGATTTTCAGGCGTTTCTAGACCACTGCCACGCGGTGCCCCACTGGGTGGACTTCGAAGAGATGGAGCTCGGTCGGCGGATGTACCGCCGCAACGGCGCGCTCCAGGGGCTGGTGTTGATGTGTTCAAGCCTGGTAGAGGGCTATGCGCATAACAAACCCTCTCAAGTCCTGGTTGCCACCGGACGACTGCAGAAAGACGTATCGCGTCGCATCTATGAGACCGGGCAGATGTTGCACAATATTGTCGGGGATGATGGGTTACGCCCTGGCGGCCTGGGGCACCGGACCCTGATGGAAGTGCGTCTGCTGCACGCGGCGGTTCGACAGTTTCTCCGCAATAACCCGCGTTGGGATGTGGAAAAGTACGACATGCCCATCAACCAGGAAGACATGGCCGGCACGATCCTTGAGTTCGATTTCATGGTGGTTCGGGGGCTGAAGCGACTGGGTGTCAATATCAGCCGTCGTGAGCATGAATCCATGCATTACTTCTGGCGTTATGCCGGTTATTTGCTTGGCGTCGACGAATCCTTGCTCACCACCACACTGGAAGAGCAAGAGATCATGGCACTGCAGCTAACCTCCCACCTTTACGATCCGACACCGGATAGTGAATCACTGGCCAAGGCCTTGCTGAAAGACATGTCCAACAAGGCGCCGTTCAATCTGTCCTACGACGTCTTGCTGGCATTCAGTCGTTACCTGATTGGAGACAAGGTCGCCGATGACCTGAACATTTACAGCTCGGTTTCCGCAGGCACAGCGGTACGTGTGGTGAAAACGGCGATTCGGGCAGCCAGTTTTGGTATGCGCATGCTACCTGACCCGGCGAAACGGGCGGTGGAAGGCTTAAATCACACCCTGGGCCGCCGTACTTTGCAGGCAGGATTGGGTGGCAATCCCGCGCGCTGGGGCTTTAAGGCGCTTGCTTGAGTTGATGGGTTGAAACAGCAATAAAAAAAGCGGCTATAAGCCGCTTTTTTTATTGCTGCAGGTGGTCGGCAGGCGCCTGAGTCACCCTTTTCGGGCGACCTGTTTGTCACGAATCAAGTCCATCAAGTCGACCAGAATCTCACCGGTTTCACGGACGTAGGGGTCATCATCGATGGCTTCATCGTGGCTTTCCGGGTCCAGTGCTCGCTGTTCTTCCAGGTCACGCAGGGCCTTGATGCTATCCAGCGGATCTTCGCCACGGGAATCCCTGCGACGGTTTTCGATGGCCAGTCGCTCAGCGTCAAAGGCTTGTTGCTGGCTGGTCCGTTGCTCCATGTTCAGTGACAGGGTCTCGCGGTTGCGGTTCTTGTCCAGCAATGCCCGCAGGGACAAAACATAAATGAACTCGGGATCCTGTTCGGTACGCTCGACATGACGCTCACGCAACATCGGCAGGTAAGGCACCATGTCGCTAACACGCTGGTATTTGGCCGAGCTGATTTCATCCCAGGGCAGGGCATTTGGCAGGGAGCTCTCGCCAACATCTTTCTTGTCGACCAGCGATGGCATATCCACATCCGGCACGATGCCCAGATTCTGGTTGCTGGAACCGGAAACCCGGTAGAACTTGGCATTGGTCATCTTGAGCTTGCCGTGATTCAGGTCCAGCAGGGTTTGTACCGTGCCCTTGCCGTAGGTCTGATCACCGACAATCAGGGCGCGGCCGTAATCCTGCATGGCACCAGCAAAAATTTCTGATGCCGACGCACTATAGCGATTCACCATGACGGCCATGGGGCCGGCGTACAAGACCCCCGGGAATTTGTCGGCTTCGACGCTGACGCGACCACTGGATTCACGCACCTGTACGGTCGGTCCGCGGTTGATGAACAGGCTCACCAGCTTGTTGACTTCCAGCAGCGAGCCACCACCGTTGTTGCGCAGGTCGATCACCAAGCCATCGATGTTTTCCTTGCGTAGCTCGACCAGCAGTTTGGCGACGTCGCTGGTGGTACTGGTGTAATCCGGGTCGCCACGGTGGAAGGCCGCAAAATCCAGGTAGAACGCGGGAATTTCGATCACACCGAGTTTGTGCGTTTCGCCATCACGCTCGATGGTGATGATGTCCTTCTTGGCTGCTTGCTCTTCCAGCACCACCTTGTTGCGGACAATGCTGATGACGCGGGTATCGTGCTCGCTGGCACTGCCCGCCGGGATAATTTCCAGATTGACCTTGGTGCCCTTGGGACCACGAATCTGATCGACCACTTCATCCAGGCGCAGGCCAATCACGGGGGTGGGCTCTTCGTCTTCCTGGCCCACCCCCACAATGCGGTCGGCAGGCTTGAGCTGGCCACTCTTGGCGGCAGGGCCGGCCGGCACCAGACGGACCACCTTGGTATAGCCATCTTCGTATTGCAGCACGGCACCAATGCCCTCGAGGGAGCGGCTCATGCTGATATCGAAGTTCTCTGAGTTATGCGGGGTGAAATACGTAGTATGGGGATCAAAGGTCTGGGTCAGTGCATTCATGTAGACCTGGAAGACATCTTCCGGCGTGTTCTGACGAATACGCTTGAGCTGGCTTTCATAGCGACGGGTCAGGCGAGTCTTGATGTCCTCGTCTTCTGCTTCGTTAAGGCGCATGGAAAGCACGGCATTCTTGAACTGTCGCAGCCAGATATCATCCAGGGCTGCCATATCTTTGGCCCAAGGTGCATCTTCACGGCTTACCCGCACTTCGTCCTTGCCATCAAAATCCAGACCATCAAGGTCGTTGTCGACCATCGCCAACATCCCTTCAAGGCGGGATTCGAGGCGACTCTGAAAGCGGTTGAAAATGGTATACCCGGCTTCCAGTTCGCCTTTACGAAGCTGATCGTCGAGGTCACTTCGGTATTTCTCGAATTCGTCGATATCCGATTGAATCAAGTACAGCCGATTCGGGTCGAGATCCTTTAGATATTGATCAAATACCTTGCTCGACAGGGCATCATTGAAGTCGAGACGCCGGTAATGGTATTTGAGTTTGTCGGCGATTTCTTCGGCAGCATCAATCTGCTCATCGGTGGGCTTCAACTTACCCTCGACCGGTGCGGGGTCGTTGCGTAGAGCGCCTACCGATTGAAGCGCACCACCCAGTAACAAAACGGCCAGTGCGAGGGGGAACAGCTTGCGGAATTGAACCATGCGTTTTCTCAACGGTGAATCCGTGGTTTGATGACTTTTCCGCAACAGACCGTTGCTGTACTGCGGAGCCGGACCTTGACGATACCAGACTTCGATGTATAAAAAGTCGCCAACACACTAATTTTCATACATTTATACACAGACCCTAGCGCACGGGGGAAGGTTTGCACAGACTCTTTAGCCTGTTTTTCCTAACGGGTATCGCCGGGGCGGTGATTCAGCTCATTTCAGGAGATATGGAGGCGCCGGGGCGCCTTGTCAATGCCCTGTGGCAGGCGGCAGATCTGGCCGTGGATGTGTCACTCGGTTTGATCGGGGTGCTGGCCCTGTGGAGTGGCTTGTTTCGTCTGGCGGAGGCGAGCCGAATGGCTGATCACATTTCCAGCCGAATCAGTCCGGTATTTCGCCGTCTCATGCCAGAGATTGAGCATAACCCTGCCGCGTCCGCACCGGTCTCCATGAATCTCGCCGCTAACATGCTGGGCCTGGATAACGCCGCGACACCTCTTGGCCTGAAGGCCATGGAGCAACTCCAAAAGACCAATCTGCAACCTGCGGTGGCCAGTGACAGCATGATCATGTTCCTGGTACTGAACACCTCTTCGGTCACGCTGGTACCGGTGACGGTGCTGCTGTTCAGGGCGCAGCAAGGGGCAGCGGACCCTGCTGCGGTGTACCTTCCCTTGCTAATGGCGACCACCATTTCCACCTTTGCCGGTGTCTGGCTGACTGCAAGACTTCAGCGCATTCCGCTGAGAGATCCGGTATTACTCGGGGTTGCAGGCGTCTGGATCGGCCTGTTGGCCTTGCTTGGGCTGGTGGTCTGGCAGTCTCCGCCGGAACTGGCCAATACATTATCAAGCCTGCTGGGTAACGGCATATTACTGTTGGTGCTGCTGGGCTTTTTTGTCGCCGCCTGGCGTACCCGTGTGGATAGCTACGATGTGTTTGTGGAAGGGGCGAAAGATGGCTTCACCACGGCGGTCCGACTGATTCCCTACCTGGTGGCCATGTTGGCCGCTATTGCCATGCTGCGTGCCGGTGGTGTGCTTGAACTGCTGTTCAATGGCATCCGTTTCGGGGTGGGCGCACTCGGACTGGATACCCGCTTTGTGGATGCCTTGCCCGTGGCCTTGTTGAAGCCGTTGAGTGGCTCCGGTGCCAGAGCGGCCATGATTGATGTCATGCAAACCCACGGCGTTGATTCTCTGGCGGGCAGAATGGCGGCGGTGATGCAGGGCTCCACCGAAACCACGTTTTATGTCCTTGCCGTGTATTTCGGCAGCGTGGGAATCCGGGATTTCCGTTACGCACTCTGGTGTGGGTTGTTTGCCGATGCAGCAGGCCTGCTGGCCGCTATCCTTATCAGCTATGCGTTCTGGGGGTAATCCACCTGAATGTCAGGTTAATCCGCGAGCCGTTGGCGTGTGCGCGGCGAGGCAGGGCGTGGTGATAACGGTGTTGCACCGCCGGGCTCATCAGCAATAGGGAATTGTGGGGCAGAGTCAGCGACAGGCACTGGCGGCCGGCGGGTTTTGGCCGAAACACAAAGTCTCGGGGCTCGCCGAGACTCAGTGACGCAATCCAGGGCTCAGGCCCCAGCTCGGGTTCGTCATCACTGTGATAGCCCATGGTGTCTTGTCCGTCACGGTACCAGTTACATAACACACTGTTGTAGTCATGCCGGGTCAGGTGTTCCACCTGCCGCAGGACGGGTTCCAGGCAATCCGGCCAGCCCCGGGCTTCTTCTTCAACCCCCGAATACCGATACCGGATTCCGGCAGCGCCCTGCCAGCTTGTCAGTCTGGGCGTCAGGTGACGTTTGCCGTAAACCGTCACCGTGGGTTGTCGCCAGGGCAGTTGTTCACACAGCCGTTCGAGCAATCCGTCGAGGAGCCCGGGTTGAAGGGCATCACGCCACAGCCACAAGGGGGCGTGTTCGTCCAGATGATAGGGCTCGACGTTGATATCGGCATCGTTGACAGGGGTGCGCATGGTATCTTAGATATCGCTGCTGGCGTCTTGCCAGTGATGATGATCAGGGAGACATCATGCTGCAAATTTATCGCATTGAGAACGGTGTGCTGCGCGAGAAAGCCACCGACGACATGCTGCCCGTGCTGGCCGAAGAAGCCAGCTGGATTGACCTTGAAGAGCCTGATGAGGCCGAGCGGGACCAGGTTCAGCAGTTCTTCAAGGATGAAATGCCAGACTCTGACGACATGGAAGAAATCGAGTCATCGGCACGCTATTTCAGTGACGAGCAGGGTCTGCATGTCCACTCGCTGTTTCTTTTCCAGTCCGAGGGGAGGGTGCGCACTTCCACCGTCGCCTTCGTCGTTCAGGCTGAACGTCTGCTTTCGTTTCGGGATACCAAGCTGGCAGATTTTCGGCTGCTGCGGCTGCGCATTCGCCGGGGCTGGGTCAAGGTCAAACAGCCGATGGATATCCTGCTGAGCATCCTCGACCAAAAGGTGGAGAACCTTGCCGATGCCATTGAAGACGTGCACCGGGATCTGGAACAGGTTGGCTACAGTGTGCTGGAGGAAGAAAACGGCGAGCTGGATCAGGACATCGAGCGACTGGCACGGCTGGAGGATACCAACGGGAAAATCCGTTTGTGCCTGATGGATACCCAACGTTCGATTTCATTCATCCAACGTTATGTCCGTGCCGACAAGCAGAGTCGACGCACCTGCGCCGAGATCCAGCATGATCTCGATACCCTGATGTCGCACACCACCTTCCTGTTCGACAAGATCAACTTCCTGATGGATGCCGCCCAGGGCTTTATCAACATTCAGCAGAACCAGATCATCAAGATCTTTTCCATTGCCGCAGTGGTGTTTCTGCCGCCGACGATGATTGCCAGCATCTACGGCATGAATTTCCAGGTGATGCCCGAGCTCGCGCTCGATTTCGGTTATCCCATGGCGATCGGGCTGATGATTCTCTCGGGGATGGCGCCTTATTGGTATTTCAAGCGGAAGGGGTGGCTGTGAAGAGCAGTGAATAGTTAACAGTGAATAGTGAATAGCGGGAAACATTGCGTCGCGGGTCGGGATGGAAGGTTTCAGCTGCGGCAGGGGGGTGTTTTATGGTAGGGGGCTCCCTTGTGGAGCATGGGCCGGCACCTGCTGGCTGATTGAATCGTTACTGACTATGACTCAATGCGAGAACTCCCCGTGTCTTTGGGGGCTTAGGCACTCTTTCCTTGTTACTCGCTTCTTTGCCACCCGGATTCGGTTTCACGAGCCTTGCCGTCTTCGGCCAGTTTGATCAGGTGGGCGTGGAGGGAGAATTGGGCGACGCCGTGGAGAAAGACCGGTACGTCGTCGTAGACGGCTTTGACAAGTTCTGCCAGTGGAGACGGGGAGGGGGGAAGCTTGTCGTACACTTTGTCTTCGCGCTTCTGGCGATGGGCCAGGGTCTGCGCCAAAGACTCGTCGGGGTTGGCGATAACATCGCCGTGCCCCGGAGCCATCAGGGTGATGCCCCGGCCCATGAGTTTTTTCAAAGACGCAAAATACGCCTGCATGGAGCCGGAGGGCGGGGCGATGACCACGGTGGACCCCTGAATCAGGTGATCACCGGTGAACAATAGCCCTTCATCGGTGAGATAGCACAGATGGTTGTTCACGTGTCCCGGGGTCTCAATCACCGATAAACCCACACCGCCGCAATCGACCACATCCCCTTCGCGTAAAACCTGATCCGCTTGCCAGGTCTCGTCTTGCAACCCGTCATCGGGGACAAAGGGGCCAAGGCAACGCGCCCCGGTGGCGGCGACGATGGCGAGGGCACCGGGGGAATGATCCCGGTGGGTATGGGTCACGATGACCTGGTTGATGGGTTTGCCCAATTCACGGGCCGCTGCCAGCAAGGCCTTCAGGTGTTCCTGATCCACGGGGCCGGGATCAATCACCGTGAGCGCATCACGCCCATACAGGTAGCTGTTGGTGCCGGGCCCGGTCATCATGCCGGGGTTACGGCCCAATACGCGCCAGGTATGTTCACCGATAGGGGTGGGATTGCCCGGGATCAGAGAGGCCATACAGACTCCAGGGTGTCAGGAACGCGAATTGTGACGATTCTCACACCATCTTGCCAGTATTGCTCAGCGCGAAGACGGATAAACCAGCCGTGCAACTGGCCGTAACTGCCAGCGATCAACGGTTTCCTGGTCAGGTGGATGCCGGCTGACCACCGCAAACGGGTACTGCCGGCCTGCAGGAACGTACATCTGCAAACGTTGCTGTTCCTGATACACCACCCGGCACTCACCCGCGGTCGGGCAAGCCAGGGCCTGTATCTGCACATCCACGGCCGCGAGGTCCAGTTCACCGGCGTTGGTCAAGCTACCACTCAGTCGTACGCCAGATTCGGACTCACGAATATCACTGACTGCCAACTCAAGCCCCTCCGGGGCCAGCAGCACCTGGTCGTTGGCGCTTTCCTGGAACATGCCGTAAAGCAGGGCACTCAAACCGGTAACCACTGCTACCACAGTGATCAAGAAGGCTCGCCGGCCCCATTGCCAGCTGCCCCAAAGCAGTACAATCACAGCGATAACCACGGCAAATAGCAGTAATAGGCGCATTTATCCTCCAGAATGCAGACCTGAGTTCCTGTGATTCATATAATTCCCACAGCGACATGTAAAGGAGAAGGTCATGCTGATTGTGGTTTCCCCGGCAAAAACCCTGGATTACGAAAGTCCGTTGCCGGCACTCAAGACGACCCAGCCGCGCTTGCTGGACGACAGTGAAGTGCTGATTGAACGCGCCAGAGCGCTTTCTCCGGCGGATGTGGGAAGCCTGATGAAGGTCAGTGACAAAATCGCTCATCTCAATGTGGAGCGCTTTGCCCAATGGCAACGTCCGTTCAACAAGAAGAATGCCCGTCCGGCGGCATTTGCCTTCAAGGGCGATGTCTACACGGGGCTTGAGATTGAAACCTTTACCGACAAGCAGCTGGAACGTGCCCAGGATTCGTTTCGGATGCTGTCTGGCCTCTACGGCGTGCTTCGCCCCCTGGATCTGATGCAGCCCTATCGTCTGGAGATGGGAACACGCCTGGACAACGCCCGCGGCAAAGATCTCTACGCATTCTGGGGCGATATTATTACCGATCAGCTGAACCGTGACATGAAAGCCCAGAAAACCGATGTGCTGGTCAACCTGGCATCCAACGAGTACTTCAAATCGGTCAACAAGAAAGCCTTGAACGGGCGAATCGTGGAGCCGGTCTTTCAGGATGAGAAGAACGGAAAATACAAGGTCATCAGCTTTTACGCGAAAAAAGCGCGCGGCATGATGGCAGCCTGGATCCTCAAGAAGGGCATCAAGGACCCGGGCAAGCTGGTCAATTTCGATGTGGCAGGCTATCGCTACAGCGAGGCAGACTCAACCGCAGACAAACCGGTATTCCGCAGGGCAGAACAGTAGTCCCTGTCCCCGGTGCCATACCTGCATGGCACCGGTTATTCCACCCAGGGGGATTCGAACCGGTCAGGTTTGATGACCAGCACATCACTTCTGGCTCGGGTAATCACGGTTTCTGCCGTTGACCCGAGCAGCATTCGCTCGGCCAGATTGCGGCGCACCGTCCCCACCACCAACACATCGATCTGATTCGCTTCACAGTGCCGGGCAAGGGCATCGGCCACTGGCCCTTCCAGCAGGCTAACAGACTCGCTGTCGAGGCCCTGTGACCGGGCGTATTCCAGGAATCGTTGTTGATGGTGCGTTTTGAGCGACTCAAGGGTCGCTGCATAGTCAGGCACCCCCTCAGCCACCAACATCACCAGGCTGTCATCCACACCATCCATCACATGGCACGCTTGCAGTTTGCCATTCAGTGATTGGGTGAGGGTGCGAGCCTGGGTGAGCAATGTGTTCGCCAGAGGCGCGGCATCATCATCCTGCTCACCGGGGTCCAGCGCGACCAGCCACTGCGGGGACTGCTGCCAAGCTTCGCTGTGTACACAAAGTACAGGGCAGGGGGCTTTTCGAATTAACTGCCAGTCCCTGGGGGTAAAAACGTGCCGCTTCAGCCCGCTTTCCTGGCTGGTATGCACAACCAGAAGGTCCGGTGAAAGGCGCAGAATTTCGGTGCGCAGGGCATCCATTTCGCGTCTCGCCCACACAATGGCGAGGGCAACAGGGTATTCGCCAGCCAAGCCCTGAATGCGCTGACGCCAGGCATGGGTTATCTGGCTTTTGGCGGCATTGAAGCGTTCTTCATCCAGCCCGACGGCTCGGGCCATGGGGCCGGAATAGGCATTCACCAAGACCGTCACAGAACTGCCAAGGCTGGCGGCCATGGCAAGGCCTTTGTCCAGCGCCGGTTGTGACGCTTTCAAGTCAGGATCAAGAATAACGAGCAGGTTGTGGCTCACAAATGAATCTCCACGGTATCCGTGTCAGGGGCGTTGCCGCACAAGCTGGCACGATCGAGAATATCAATGTCGCGCCCGGAAACCTGAAGCCAGCCTTTCTGCTGGAAGCGGGTAAAGATCCGGCTGACGGTTTCCACTGCGAGCCCAAGATAATTGGCAATGTCGTAACGGGACATGGGCAAGCGGAAGGATTCACTGCTCAGGCCGCGCCGATGATGCCTGGCGGACAGGGAGAGCAGCAGCGAGGCCACACGGTCGTCTGCACTTTTCTTGCTTAACAACATGTGAAGTTCGCGGTCAGCACGGATTTCATCACTCATCAGACTGAAAAAATGGTGCTGCAGGGTAGGAATCTGCTGTGACAGATTTTCCAGCTGGGTGAAGGGAATCTCACAGACGGTTGCGGTTTCCAGTGCCTTGGCATTAGAGACATGATGTGCCGTGCTGATACCGTCCATGCCCAGCACCTCTCCGGGCATATAGAAACCGGTAACCTGTTCCTCGCCATCCTGGCTAACAACATAGGTCTTGATCGCCCCGGAGCGCACAGCAAATACCGATTCGAAGCTGTCAGACGCTCGGTACAGGTGCTCTCCTCGTTTGAGCGGGCGACCGCGGCGAATGATATTGTCGAGCTGATCCATTTGCGCGGGCGCGACAGCCAGCGGCAAGCAAACGGGGCTCAAGCTGCAATCATTACAGGAAACGTGTTGAGACACGGTGACATCCTTTGTTCTGCGACAGACGGGTTCACGCGCGCGAAGCGCGGAGCAAATGACTGACTCTGGTTCAGATTATACGACTAAAGCCTTTGGTTTGCTTGTTAGTCAAGTATGAGTCGAACGGTTGTACCAGCGCACGACTGACCAGCCGTCCCTGTTCGGTGATTAGCAATGCGTCGTCGTTAAACACCACTAGTCCCTGGTCGGCGAAATCGCGCCACTGGATCATGGCCTCGGCAAAGGTGTCCTGGAAACTGATCGCCCATTGTTGCTCAAAGGCCCGAATATCCAGCCGCAGATCGCACAGGAGTTTCATGATGATGTCGCGTCGAATAAGGTCAGCCTTGTCCAGCTGATAGCCTTTGTGGTGCGGTAATCGATCCTGCTCCACGGCGGCTTGCCAGTCGCCTAGCACTTTATGGTTCTGCACATACAGGTTGCCTATCTGGCTGATTGCACTCACGCCCATTCCCAGCAGATCCGCATCGCCGTGCAGCGTATAGCCCTGAAAATTTCTGTGCAGCAGTCCATTACGCTGTGCCACAGCCATTTCATCAGACTCAAGGGCAAAGTGGTCCATGCCGATGAAGCGATATCCCGCCTGCTGCAACATCCGCCCGGCACGGACATACATCCGAATCTTTTCGGTAGGTGAAGGCAGGGCGGCTTCGTCTATCTGGCGCTGAATCTTGAATCGGTCCGGCAGATGGGCATAGCCATAGACAGAGATGCGCTCCGGCTTGAGATAAATCAGCTGCTCAAGGGTTCGTGCCATGGTCATTTCGGTTTGCCAGGGCAATCCGGAGATCAGGTCTACATTGATGGACTTGAATCCGAAATCTCGGGCCCAGCCGAGGGTGTCACGAATCATTTCAAAGGACTGAACACGGTTAACCGCCTGTTGAACCAGCGGGTTCAAATCCTGCACACCCAGACTCAAACGGTTAAACCCCAAGCCTCGGAGTAGACCCAGGCGGGCACGGTCTACTGTGCGGGGATCAACTTCAATGGCATAGTCGCCACGGTCGTCCTCGCGCAAGTTGAAATGCCTGGCCAGGTCATACACCAGCTCGGTGATTTGGGCATCGCTCAAATAGGTTGGCGTGCCGCCACCCCAATGCAGTTGGGTGACCTGACGTCGTTTGTCCACATGGCTGGCGAGCAGGTGGATTTCCTTCTTGAGATTCTGCAGGTAAGTGCCGGCCAGTGCCCGGTCTGCGGTGATAATGCGATTGCAGGCGCAGTAGTAGCAAACATGGCGGCAGAAGGGCACATGGGCGTAGAGCGACAGCGGCCGCCGGGCCTGATTGCTGTCGTCCATCGCCCGAGAGAAGGCATCATTGGGGATGTTCTCGTGGAACATGGGTGCCGTGGGGTACGAGGTGTAGCGAGGCCCCGGGCCCCCGTAACGGCCAACCAGCGCTTCGTTCCAGTCTTGCATTTTGGCTGTCTCCCGTGTGTATACCGCTATTATCCAAGGCCGGGAGAGCGCCAATCTTGATCTGGATCAATGTCTGTGCGAATGGTGTTCGGGGGCTGTTTCCCCATGTATCTCGCCATGAGGAGCGGGGGAGGCATGATGATGGACAGCATCCCGCATTTGCCAGGCAAGCAGGAAAAACGCCACAGAAAGCGACAAGGTAAGGAAGAGGGCCAGACGACGAGCCACAGGGCTTCGCAGTAACGCGAGTCGTGATGCCACCACCCCGCTGGCGGCCACCGGCATCACCGTGACAGCCCCGAAAGCCAGCATGATGCACAGCCCGGTCAACGCGGTACCGGACGTCGCCGCCAGGGCCAGTGCCGTATACACCAACCCACAGGGCAGCAGCCCCCAGACAACACCCAACAGCCAGGCCTTGTGGATTCTGTCGATGGGCATCAATAAGCGGGTGACGGGCTGTATCCGGTTCCATATCTGCTTGCCTGCCAGCTCCAGCCCCATCAATAACCCGCCCTTGCCCGCCAGATGGACTGCAAGAAAGGCCATCAAGGTTCCGGCCAGTGCCAGCCCCAGGGCCATTCCCGGTGCAGGCAACACTGCCAGCAGTCGCCCGCCGAGGGCCCCGGCGGCGGCACCCAACAGTCCGTATGTGGTCAACCTGCCGGCGCCAAATAACAATTGCCAGCCCCACAGGCGCTTACCTTGCCGGCGCGATTCCGGCACCGCAAAGCTGAGAGCGGCGCTAATGCCGCCGCACATGCCTGCACAGTGTGCCGCGCCCCCCAGGGCGATAAGCATGGCGGCAGCGATCAGGCCGGGAAACGCTTCACTGATCATGATCGTTGCTGTCTCTGTGCTCACGACTCGATGACGGTTTCTTGCGTTGTTCACGATCGTCGAACACGACTCGCCAGGAGGCGTTATCTAGATCATCAAACTGATCCTTGCGCAGCGCCCAGAACAACGCCGCGATGGCGCCAGCCAGAAAGAGCAGGGCCAGGGGGATCAGGAGGATCACAATTTCCATCGGGTAATCCTCGATGCATTCAGGGTGACCAACAGCGAACTGGCTGACATACCAATAGCCGCCGCCCAGGGAGGAATCAGCCCGGCCACCGCAAAGGGGACCGCCAGCAAGTTATACAGTAGTGCCCAGCCCAGATTCTGACGAACCAGTTGCTGGCAGGCGGCCGCCAGAGGGGCAAGACGAGGTAGCGCGGCCAAGGAGTCATCGAGCAGAAAGATGCCCGCCGCTCGCTGTGCCAGGCTGGTAGCATTACCGGTGGCCACCGAGGCGGTGGCGGCAAGCATGGCCCCTGCATCGTTAATCCCGTCACCCACCATCATCTGCGGGTCCTGTCTTTCCAGAGCCTGCACCCACTGCTGTTTTTCCTGCGGAGTCTGCTGGGCCCGCCACTCGTAAATGGGGAGCCGGCTGGCCACATGAGCTGCCGCATCCGGGTTGTCGCCAGTGGCCATGCGCACCACCAGTCCTTGTATCGACAGGGCATTAAGAACGGTGGTGGCTTCCGGACGCACGCTGTCTTCGAGCCACAGGCACAATGACAACCGCTCCGCCTGATAAAGGCCCAGACAGGTGGCGCCGTCTTTTGCCTTATCCGGCAAGCCGGTGATCCGCCACGGCAGGCCATGGCGATGACCGTTTACACCGTGATGATCTGCCTGGATCGCTGTGACATCTGGGTCACGGGGACATTGCTGGAACGGCCCCGCTAACGGGTGGGGATTCTGCCATTCAAGGGCTGCCGCAATGGCCAGCAACTGCTCATCATTGAAGTCATCCCGATATCGCTCCAGCTGACTGATCTGGAAGCGTCCTGCGGTGAGCGTGCCAGTCTTGTCCAGCATTACCCCCTTCAACCGGGTAAGCGACAGGAATTGGCGGGGAGAAGCGATCAGCACGCCTTGTCGCAAGGCGGTGCCGAGTGTGGCGGACAGGGTTAACGGCACTGCCAGCGCCAACGCACAGGGGCAGGTGATGACCAGCACAGCCAGGGTGTGTTCGAACGCTTGGGCCGGGCCTGCTGACCAGTGCCATGCGAGGGTGGTACCCGCAAGGCACAGGACGGCCAATGTGAACAGAGGCGCAATGCGTTGCCAGTCGCGCACCACGGTAATCCGTTCTTGCTGGGCCCGTTCGACTTGCTCGCCTATTTTTGCCACCAGGCTGCTGGATGGCGGCCCAAGGGCTTGCAGGACCACATTCCCTTCCACCAGGCGGCTACCAGCATGGACCGTGGCGCCGGAGCAGAGGCTACGGGGTACCGATTCGCCCGTCAGGGCGGCTTCATCGAATGCCCCCTGACCTTGCTGAATGATTCCGTCACACGGCACGGTTTCGCCCTGATGCAACATCAGGGGCATTCCCGCAACAATTTGACGGGTGCTGATCCAGGGATTTTCCAGGCTGTCATCGTGGCGGCGAACGGCCACCGGCAGGGTTTCCTCCAGCTGATGCCAGGCCCCGTGAATCGCTTGCCGTTGTCGCTGTTCAAGCCAGCGGCTGGCAAGAAGGAAAAAGACGAACATGGCGGCAGAATCAAAATAGACATGGCGGCCGCCCATGACCATGACCGCAATACTGCCAGCCCAGGCCAGCAACAATGCCAGTGCAATGGGGACATCCATGGTCAGGGTGGCGCCCCTTAGCCCGCGGATCGCACCCTGAAAAAACGGCCAACCGGCATAAAACACCACAGGCGTGGCCACGACCAGGCTGGCGATTCGAAAGACATTTTCATAAATGGCATCACTGCCGTCAAACACCCCGATATATAGGGCGGTGGAGTACATCATGGCCTGCATTGCGCCAAGGCCCGCCAAAGCCAGACGCCCCACAAGGCGCCGTTGCTCCTGCTTTCTCGCCTGTTGCTCGTGGGGTGAATTGGGCAAGGAAATGCCATAACCCAATCGCATCACCCGACGCGCGGTGTCTTCGATCTGTGCCGGGCCGAGATAGTCGATGCTCAGTGTCATGCCGGCCAGATTGACGCTGGCGGAGTTTACGCCGGGTTGCTCGCGAAGGGCTTTTTCGATTAACCAGCTGCACGCCGCGCAGGTCAGGCCAGATAACTGCACCCGAATTCGCTGCCCCTCAGGGGTGTTTTTCAGGTGCGGGTTAACCAGTTCCGGTACCGAAAACAGGGCCAGGTTTAACGCCATGCGGTGGTCGTCAGGCACCGGTGCGGCGCTTTCGCGTACACGATAATAGTCGTCCAGTCCGAGTCCGTAGACGGTTTCGATCGCTGCTGCGCAGCCGGGGCAGCAGGCTGGCCGGCTGCCTTCCGGGGTCCTTGCCACGAAGGTGTCGGGTGGGGCTGGGTTGCTGCAATGCCAGCAGGTGGTGTCCGTCATGAAGCAGGTACATGCCCCAACTGCAGCGTACCGTCACCGGTAATGACGGTCTGATACAGGCGCCAATGCCCGCCGCTGGCGGTTACCGTTGCCTTGCGACGCCCGTCTGCAGGCAATACACCATCGGCACGGTAATGGTTGCTGTCGACTTGAAACAACTCAATGGTGGTATCGCGGTCTGCCAGGGTCGGGTGGCGCAGGGTCACAGTGATATTTTCCGGCAGGGGAATGGCCGTTTCGCTGACAAGCCGGGCCTGGATGCCTGCACCCACCTGTGACAATTCAAGTCCGATACCCAGCCGCGCAGCGAGATGTTCCTGCTCCATAGAGCGGTTAATACCCCGACCTTCCTTGTACCACTCGTCCACCACGGGTGAATCGGCATTCACAATGGCAATGTAGAGTGTCACCAGACCGGCAACCACCGCAGAGGCTGGCAGCAACATCGCCAGCCATAAGTAGGGATGGCGGTACCAGGGTTTGTCATCGCCCTGGGGCAATGAATCGTGACTCATGACGGTTCTCCACATCGGGGTCATCCAGGGATCTGACGGTGAACCAGATCGCCCCGGATGCCATTTCCACTTCATAAGGATCATAGCTGACCGTTACCGGCAAGGTCAGGGTTTCGCCGCCCTGTAGCGTAAACTCGGTGCGGTTTTCCATGCTGAGCCCGGCAGGGCCTTCAAGCACCAGTTCATACCGTTGCGGGTCCTGGCTTTTGTTGAGAATTTCCAGTCGGTAGATGTTCTCAATCATGCCTGTGCTGGTGGTACGGTAAAGCTGATTTCGATCACGCAGCACATCCACCTGTAATGGCACGCGGTTGTAAAGACTGACCATGAACAGCGAGGCCATCAGCAACAACGCGGCGCCATAAGCCAACAGGCGAGGACGCAGGATATGGGATTCCTTGCCCACCAACGCATTGTCAGTGGTGTAACGGATAAGGCCGCGGGGCTTGTGGATGTGGTCCATCACGTCATCGCAGGCATCAATGCAGGCCGCGCAGGTAATACACTCATACTGCAGCCCCTCACGAATATCGATGCCGGTAGGGCAGACCTGCACACACATGCCGCAATCAATGCAGTCACCCAGAGGATCACTTTCTTCTGCCTGCTTTTTCTTCGCGCCGCGGCCGCGGGGTTCGCCCCGTGCTACATCGTAGGAAACAATCAGGGTGTCATCATCAAACATGACACTCTGGAAGCGGGCATAAGGGCACATGTGCAGACAGACCTGCTCGCGCATGAAACCGGCATTGCCGTAGGTCGCTACGGTAAAAAAGCCCACCCAGAATAGCTCCCAGCCGCCCCAGCCAAGGCTGAAGATCCGCAGCGAGAGATCCGTGATCGACGAAAAATAGCCAACAAAAGTCAGCCCGGTGAGAAAGGCCAGCAGCAACCAAAGCACATGCTTGCTGCCGCGGCGGAACAGTTTAGAGGCCGTCCAGGGCGCGTTATCCATCTTGATTCGGCTGTGCCGATCGCCTTCGCACCATTGCTCGATCCACTGAAAAAATCGGGTCCAAGTGGTTTGCGGGCACACGTAGCCGCAGTACACCCGTCCTGCGAGAACGGTAAAGAAGAACAGCGCGAAAGCCGCGATGATCAATGTCCAGGAAAGGAACAGAAAGTCCTGTGGCCAGAACGTCCAGCCGAAGATCCGGAACTGCCGTCCGGGAAGGTCAAACAGCACCGCCTGCTGGCCGTCCCAGCGGGCCCAGGGCAGCAGCAGGTACAGGCCCATGGTGCCAAGAATCGTGACATTGCGAATACTCTGGAAACGGCCCTTGGTGGCCTTAATCTGAATACGCTCGCGTTTGCTGTACAGGCTGACGGCGCCTTCCTTACTGGCGTCATGAACATCAATGCGTTGGCGATCGGACATGGCTGACCTCCACCCTGGAGATATGGCTGTGTAATTTCCATTCTGCCGCAGGTCACTGTGGGTGACACTGCGACAGATTGTCCAAGCGGGGCTGATGCCGCCGCATTCAGGGCGTCGTGGTGTTATCAGCGTCCGCGCGGTGAGACAGGTTGTACACGTAGGCAGCAATCACATGAATTCGCTCTTTACTGAGCAGGCTTTCATGGGCCGGCATGTGACCGCTACGGCCATGCTTGATCCCGTACTCGATGTCTTCAAGGCGCGGGCCGTAGAGCCAGCTGTTATCGGTCAGATTGGGGGCGCCCAGCATCTGGTTCCCTGATCCATCGGGGCCATGACACGCCGCACACATCATGAACCTGGGCTTGGCCCGCTCGATGGCAGCAGCATTGTCTCCCTTGTTGGCCACATCCGGCCGGCTCAGGCTCTGCACATAAATTGCCATATCGCGAACCGCCTCGTCGGTATTACCGATGGCCGCGGCCATAGGAGGCATTGCTCCCTGACGGCCAGCGGTGATTGAGGTAACGATCTGTTCCGGCGAACCACCATAGAGCCAGGCGTCATCGGTGAGGTTGGGGTACCCCTTGGCACCGCGCGCATCCGAGCCATGGCAAATCGCACAGTTATTGGCGAACAGCCGTCCCCCGACCGCCAGTGCCTCGGGGTAACGGATCAATTCCTCGATGGGGACCTGCGCGTACTGTTCGAACAATGGGCCGGTCTGACGTTCGACAAGCGCGACCTCGCTGTCGTATTGCCCCGAACTGGTCCAACCCAGCACGCCATCAAATTTGCCAAGCCCGGGATAAAGCACCAGATAGACGCAGGCAAAAACCAGGGTGCCGATGAACAGGCCCAACCACCAGCGAGGCAGGGGGGAGTTACGCTCGACAATGCCATCAAAGGAATGCCCTGTGGTTTCCTTGGCGGCTTCTTCTGCCGAGATTGAGTTGTTCCACAGCAGCAGCCCGGCACAGCCAAGCAGGTTGATGACAACAATGACAATAATGAACCAGCTCCAGAAATCGCTCATTGTTCATCCCCCTTCGGTTGGCGCTCGGCATCGAGTGCAATATGGGCGAGTTTTTCGTAGTCCTGTTTGCGGCTGGGGCGGTAGACCCAGAAGGTCATCGCCATGAAGGCCACAAAGAAGACCAGCGTAAACAAGGCGTGATAGCTCATTGAGTTACCTCCTTGCGCTCGCGACCCAGGGAAAGCAGATACGCGACCAGGGCATCCTCTTCGGTTGCCTCAGACCACTCACCGTTGGTGAACCTTTCGACCTGCTCGGCAATGCCTTCGTCGGTGTAGGGGACGCCGAAGGTGTTCTTGAACAGGCGCAACTTACGCTCGGTGTGGCTCCAGTCCACTGGCGTGGTTTCCAGCCATGGGTAGGCTGGCATGTTGGACTCAGGGACCACTTGGCGGGGATCGCGCAAATGCTCGCGATGCCACTGTTCTGTGATCGGGCGAATGCCGACATGGGCCAGATCGGGGCCGGTACGCTTCGAGCCCCACAGGAAGGGGTGCTCCCAGACATCTTCACCCGCCACAGAGTAGGGGCCAAAACGCTCGGTTTCCGCACGCAGTGGCCGCACCATCTGGGTATGGCAGACATGGCAGCCTTCACGGATATATATGTCACGCCCTTCCATTTCCAGGGCGCTATAGGGTTCCAGGGTTTCCAGCGGTTCGGTGGTCGCTTTCTGCCAGAACAGCGGGACAATTTCAGCCAGGCCACCGAAACTCACCGCAATCAGGGTAAGCACGATCATCAGACCGACATTCTTTTCTACCACTTCATGTGCATTGGACATGTCGGCTCTCCTCAGGCGGTCTGCAAGACATTGTCGGCGCCGCTGGTATCACGTTCGCCGCGTATGGTTTTGTAGACGTTGACGGCCATCAGGATCATGCCCGCCAGGAAGATGACACCGCCCAGCAGGCGAATGACGTAGAAGGGGTGACGCTCCACCAGTTCCTGAACGAAGTTGTACGTCAGGGTGCCGTCGGTATTCACCGCGCGCCACATCAGCCCCTGCATGATGCCGGAGACCCACATGGATGCGATGTAGAGTACGGTGCCGATGGTGCTCAACCAGAAGTGCGCATTGATCCAGCCCACCGAGTACATCTGTTTGCGGCCAAACAGGCGAGGCACCATCACGTAGGTGGCACCAATGGTGATCATGGCCACCCAGCCCAGTGCGCCGGAATGCACGTGCCCGATGGTCCAGTCGGTGTTATGGCTTAACGCATTGACCGTCTTGATGGACATCATCGGCCCTTCAAAGGTGCTCATGCCGTAGAACGACAGCGCCACAATCATGAAGCGAATGATGGGGTCGGTGCGCAGTTTGTGCCAGGCACCGGACAGGGTCATCATGCCGTTGATCATGCCGCCCCAGCTGGGCGCCAGTAGCACGATGGAAAACACCATGCCCACGGACTGTGCCCAATCGGGCAGGGATGAGTAGTGCAGGTGATGAGGCCCTGCCCACATGTAAACCGCGATCAGGGCCCAGAAGTGGACGATGGACAGGCGGTAGGAGTAGACGGGACGTTGTGCCTGCACCGGAATGTAGTAGTACATCATGCCCAGGAAGCCTGCAGTCAGGAAGAATCCCACGGCATTGTGGCCATACCACCATTGCACCATGGCATCGATGGTGCCGGCATAGACCGAGTAGGACTTCCAGGCAGAGACCGGAATCTCGAGGTTGTTGACCACGTGTAGCAGGGCGATCGCGATGATAAACGCCCCGTAGAACCAGTTTGCAACGTAGATATGGGCTTGCTTGCGTTTCGCGATGGTGCCGAAGAACACAATGGCATAGGACACCCACACCAGCGTGATCAGGATATCGATGGGCCATTCCAGTTCGGCATATTCCTTGGCGCTGGTATAACCCAGCGGCAAGGTGATCGCGGCGGCGACAATCACCACCTGCCAACCCCAGAAGGTAAAGGCGGCGAGCTTGGGGAAGGCCAGAACGGCGTTACAGGTCCGCTGCACCACATAGTAGGAGGTGCCGATCAGGGCCGATCCGCCAAAAGCGAAAATCACAGCGTTGGTGTGAAGCGGTCGCAGGCGCCCAAAACTGAGCCAGGGAACGTTAAAGTTGAGTGCCGGCCAGGCAAGCTGCGCGGCGATGATGACCCCCACCAGCATGCCGACAATACCCCAGACAACCGACATGATGGTGAATTGCTGAACAACCCTGTAATTATAGGGCGGCGAAGCAACAGCGTTTTCCATGTGCGTTTCCTTCCGGTTTGTGCGCCGGCAAATCTAGCAGGCGCGAACGCTTCCCTTTTTGATGTAGATCAACGTGAAGCGATGGCTGCTCACGATTTGATCTGCATGCCTGCAGGTACAGTTATACCCGTAATTTCTTCAGGGGTATATCACCATGCTATTTGGTTCTAACACGTCTGGCGATACACAGTTCGCGTTCCAGCATGGACAGATTGTCCACGCCATCCCTGTGCCAAGCCTACGCGCATCACTGCACATAGAGCACACACTCTTTGTGGTCAATTTCAGGGCAAACGTCAACCGTCGAAAAGGATGATTTCAGAAAGTTGTGACAGGAGAACGGATAAGTAGTGGGGCGGGGGCAGGAGTGACCCTGAGGCACTCAGGGTCACCAAAGTGATTATGGGTTCAATGCCGTCTGGCGCTTTCCAAGGGCAAGAATCAACGCAGTAAGCGCCGCCAGGAAAGACACCGTGACAATGGCGCTGCCCAACAGCCCGAACAGCACGATGGCCCCGACACCCCGGTACAATTCCGTGCCTTCGCCCGGTATCAGTACCAGCGGTGCCAGGCCGCAGACGGTGGTGATCGTGGTCATGGCGATCGGCCGCAGTCGGGTGGCCACGGCATCACTCACGGACTGGGCGGCAGACAGCCCATTGCGCAAATTGACCGTGGCTTCATGGACGATCAGGATCGGGTTGTTCACAACCGTCCCCATGAGAATCAGGAAACCCAGCATGGTGATCATGTCGAAGGGCTGGCTGATTCCCGCCGCATTCATCAGTGCCAGCCCCAGCAAGCCGCTGGCGATCCCCAGGGGAATGGTCGTCATGATCAGCAGCGGGTAACCCCAGTGCTTGAAGATCGCCACCAACAACAAATACACCAGCAGCAGAGCGACCACATAGTTACCGCTGAGTGACTCCTGGGTGGCCTGCAGCTGATCGCTTGCCCCTGACAGGCTGATGCTGATCGTATCCGGAATGATGCCGTCGTCTCGCAGGCGCTGCACCATGGCGCGGACTTCGCCCACGCCGGTTTCCAGCGGCACACTGCGTGGCGGAATAATGTTGAGTGTTACCGTCCGGCGGCCATTCACACGCCGCACCACGCTGGTGTCCACGGTTTCCTGCAGGTCGGCTAGCGACGACAGGGGCACGGTGGCGCCAATCGGGGTATGCACCGGCAGGCCGGGCAGGGTGGTCAGCGAGGGAGTGGTACCGGTGCGCTGGCTGTAGGCATAAATATCAATCTTGTCATCGCCGAGGAAGAACTCGTCCAGAAAGGCCCCATCGGTGAGCGCCGCCACGGTATAGCCCAGATCCTGGGTGGTAAACCGGACTTCGGTTGCTCGCGACCAGTTGGGACGCACCTCGATAAGCGGCTGGGCCAGTGACAGGCTGGCGGGTTGTGACTGGATGCGCGGGTTCTCGAAAACGGTTTCCGCCTCGCGATAGAGGGTGCGTGCCACCTCATAGATTTCCGCCAGATCCGCACCGGCCACATCCAGCGTCACGCTGCGGGTACCGCCATCATTACTGGAGATGATCGACCCGCGTGCGGCAAAGGCACGCATACCCGGGTATTGACGATACACCCGGGTAATCGCATCCATCATGGGCTCCATGTGGGCGGGATCCATGGGCTCGGCGATGATACGCAGGCCGTCGGCGGCGACCCCCATATTCATGTACTTCAGCGGCGGCATGGGCAGGGTACCGTTATCAAAATCCGCCGGATCTGCCCCTACCATGGGCAGAATTTGTGCCTCCACTTCATCGGCGATGGCAATCATGGTGTCGAGGTTATAGCCGGGTGGGGCGCTCATTGCCGCGAAGGTCTTGGGCTCTTCCCCCTCCGGCAGATACTCCGCCGGCGGTGTCAGCAACACCACGATGGCCGTTGCCGCCAGAATTGTCACGCCCACCGTGGCCAGTTGCCGCGGGCGGGTGGCAGACAGCGCTGCTGCCCAGCCCTGGATGGTTCGCATCCAGCGGCTGTGCTGGCCGTCATGGTTCATCACGGCAGAAAAATCGAGCCGGGCAGAGAGGGTGGGGATGACCGTCATCGCCACCAGCATCGAGACCAGAATCGAGGCAGAGACGGCAATGGCGATATCCGAGTACAGCTGGCCGGCTTCTTCCTGAATAAAGACCACCGGCAGGAACACCAACACCGTGGTCATGGTCGACGCGAACACCGCTGGCCAGACTTTCTGGATGCCGCTTACGGCTGCCTTGAACCGGTCCAGCCCCCGGCGTCGTTCCATCTCGATGCTCTCCAGCACCACAATGGAATTGTCCAGTGTCATCCCAATGGCAAAGGCAATACCCGCCATGGAAATCACATTAATGGTACGGCCAGCCAGCAGCAGGCCAAGAAAAGCCGCAATGGTACAGATGGGAATACCGATCACGCCCACCGCGGTGATGCGTACCGAGCGCAGGAACAGGAACATCACCAGGGTCGCAAAGACCGCGCCGATGCCCAGATTGGTCCACACATTGGCCACCGAGGCTTCCACGTAGCGCACGTCATCGGACATCAGCGTCATGTCCATGCCTGCGGGCTCCAGCACTTCCTGGCGAATCAGTGCGACTTCCTCAAGCATGTCCTGCTTGATATCAATCACGTTGGAGCCGGTTTCCCGTCGCACCGCCAACATGATCACGGCGTTACCGTTGAAACGGGATATCTGGCGCACCGGGTAGTGGTCCATCACCACGGTCGCCACATCGTCCAGTCGAACCACGGAATCACCCTGGCGCTGCAGGATCAGATTGTTCAGATCTTCCAGTGAATCAAAGCGGCCCACGGTGCGCAGCAGATAGCGGCGCTTGCCACTGTCCACTTCGCCACCGGACACATCCCGGTTGCGGGTGCGCAGGGCGTCACGCACGTTGACCACCGTGAGGCCAAACTGGGCCAGCGCCTGGGCATCAAGCAGCACCTGAATCTGCCGCTCCGCGCCACCACGCATTTCCACCATGGACACACCCTGAACGCTTTCCATGCGAGCGCGCACTTCGTCATCAATAAAGTCACGCATCATATCCATATCCAGACCACGGGGATTGCCGGGCCGGGGATAGACGCTGAAATACATGAACGAATTGCTGGAGAATGATGACGACAGAATGCGGGGCTGATCGACGGTATCCGGGTAGGCCGGCACCTGACTTAACGCATTATTTACGCGGATCAGTGCATCAGTAATATCCACACCGAAAGGGAATTCCAGCTCGATCTCGGCTTCGCCGCTGTAGGCCGTAGCGGTGAGACGGCGCAGGTTGGGCAGGTTGCGAAGGTATTCTTCCTGCTCAATCAGAATTTCCTTTTCCACGTCTTGGGGTGTCGCGCCAGACCAGCGCGTCAGCACCGAAATCGTTCGCACCTCAAGATCAGGAATCATCTGCACGGGAATGCGCAGGGCGGCAAGCACGCCGAGCAGGGTGATGATCAATACAATCACCGTCATCAGGGTGCCATTGCGTACAATTTTCTCGAACATTATTGGGCCACCAGCACGGCATCGCCTTCGCGCAAGCTTTCATTGCCGCGTATCACCACCTGATCCCCCTGGCGCAAGCCGTCGGTCACGATCACCGGATCGGATTGGCCCGGCCTCACCTTGATGGCCCGGCGCTGCGCGACCAAACCGTGCTCCTCATCCTCAACCGCCAACCATACGGACACATTGCCCTGTACATCACGAAGCAGGGCATCACGCGGTACCACAGGTTCTGCCTGTTGCGATTGAATCGCCAGAGTGCCGAACACCGCCATCCCTGGCGTCAGCCCCTCGGCGTCTACACTGGCGCGCAAGGTAAAGGTACGCGCAGACGGGTCACTTACCGGCACAATGGCTGCAATGCTGGCCACAATCCCATCCGCGTCATCCGAGAGGCCGGAGAGGGCGTTTTCCTGGCGAACGGTGAGGGCGGTTTTAGAAGAAATCTGGCTGTAATAGCGCTGTGGAACCGCAAAATCCGCGTGTAACTGGCCGGTGCCGACCAGATCGAGTACCGGAGTGCCGGGGGTGACCCATTCGCCAACTTCAGTGAGTTTTCCGCTGATCACCCCGGAAAAAGGCGCTTTCAGCGTGTGGCGTGCCAATAATGCCTGTTGCCGGCCCACGTCCGCCTGGCTGGCCGCCAGAGCCGCCTTGCCGGCCTCAACCTGGGCTTCCAGACTACGCACCTCACTGGCAGCAATACTGCGCTTGGCAATCAGGCTGCTGGCCTCAGCAAGCTGACGTTCCAGATCTGCCAGCGTTGTCTGCTGCTGTTTGAAGGTCGCTCGTGCCTGTTGCAGCGCCAGACGATTCAGTTCCGGATCCAGCTCCAGTAGCACGTCGCCGGATTCCACACGGGAGCCAATATCCACATGAAGACGACTCACGAGGCCGGATACAGAGGGAGAAAGTCGAGACGCCTGATCAGCAGCCAGCGTACCGTTGATGAGCAATTCGCGCACCGGCTGCTGCATTTCGACTGGAGCCACGGATACCGGCACAGGATCAGCCGCCAAAACAAAACAAGGCAACAAGCCTGTCACCAGCCAGGTCGAGCGCAAGGCACGCAGCAACATCAGAACTCCGTCAGCAATTCATGCAGAAAGTAAAAACCCCGTAGTAGCAGCGATTAAACGGGTCATGGGCAATAGATGCAAACCCGAATCGTTAATGTTTACAGGCTTTGCCGGTAAGTCGGTTGAAGCGGAGGGAATGTGCAATATGAATATGCAGGTGTGTACCTTGTCTTGTGGTGGAATCCCAATGACTGCGCATAATGTATATTATGTTAAATTGGATATTTGTCGCTACATCAGCGTCTCAAGACTCTTGGCCGACCAACTAAAGATCTGACCTCTTCCATGCCACTGGATAATCTTGCCTCTCAGCGGCTGACTCGTGGTAACTACCAACCAAGGCCCTAACGTCGTCACGCAGCAACGCTGTTCCTGCAACGCTCCGAGATTCAGTTCAGCGGATTAGTCTCCGTCTCTGACTGAATAGCATCATAGTTTTCCAGTACCTTCTCAGTAGAGATTTGCTGGCCCATACGTCCACGCAACACATAACGGTGCTCGAATGAGCGCGCACCCTTCGCCATGATGCGATCCCTCAATGCATCGATATACGACTGTTCAAACTTGCTGTTGTAGGTGTTGAACAGCACAACCTGCATTCCATCAAAACGGTTCTTGTCCACGAATTCCCAGATAGGCGGTGCCGGGCTATAGAGCCAGATTGGCGAGCCCAGATAGACCGTGCCGTACTGGCTGAGATTAACGGTTTCCGGCTGGATCATTGCTTCACTGCCTCGTGCATCGGAAAGCGCATTTGCCAAACCCAGCAAGCCCAGATCGTAGTCCGGAGCGAGCAGCCGATAGAAATCCGCATTTTCCTGCTGGGCAATATACCGGCCCAGCACAGCCGTATTGCCAGATCGTGAAAACACCACCACTGCAGTCGTTCGATCCAGGGATTCGGCGACCGGTGATTGGGCTAGCCGCTTCGCATTCTTTTCCGCTTGTGAGTTCTCAATCCGGGTCACAACGAACACGACCATGAGGGCACCAACAATCAGTGCTGCCGCAACGCACAAAATGGCTTTAATCATCAGCCGGGTTCTCCGTGGTCTGTTTCTGCCGGGTTTGCTGCTCGCGTACGCGTTTTATATCCCTCAAAGGTGGAGCACCAAATAGACGGGAGTATTCACGATTAAACTGGGACACACTCTCATAGCCGACTTTCAGCCCGGCCGCCCCCGCCTCTGCCCCTTCGTTGAGCATCAGCACCCTCGCCTCCTGAAGACGAACATTCTTGAGATACTGCAGGGGACTCATGCCCGCGACCGCCTTGAAGTGCTGCCGGAAGGAGGTCGGGCTCATGAAGGCCTGCTCGGCCAGCGAATCAATGCTCACGGATTCCATATAGTGCTGCTTCATCCAGGCCATACAGGACGCAATTTGCCGACCCGGGTTGGCCCCTTCATTCAGTGAGAGAAAGGCAGGACCACAATCACTGACAAGAATGCGGCAGATAATCTCACGCTGAATCAGCGGCGCCACAGCCTGACAAAGTGCAGGTTGGGCGTTCACATCCACCAATCGCGTAATCGCGTCCAATATCGCAGGATCCAGCTTATGGGTGCGAATCCCGATTTGGCTGGCCCCTTTGCGGTTTCTGCGCAATGGGAGCTGGGCCGCCATCTCCTGCACCATACGTGTATCCAGGCACAACATGATGCCGATATAGGGCTCTGCTAGAGAGCCACGTGTGACGCGTGAAACCGCGGGCATATCGACCGATGCCAGTAACGCCTCGCCAGGTTCGTAGTTGAACACCTCATTACCAAAGGTCACCTGCTTACCGCCGCGAACCGTAATGGCCAGCCCCAATGAATAAATGCACGGCATGGGTTCAGTCACCGAATTGCGACGATGCACAGTCAGGGCAGGAATCGCGGTAGTGAAATCCCCTTCGGTTTTGGCAATCGCCAGCAGCTTTGCCTCGAGTCGAGCCAACAACGGCTGATCGTTATCCGGTGCTAATGACATGCTCATCCTGCCCTTTCTTGTGATGGGATCAGTGTAACCAGAAGCGAATGGGACACCAGTAGCCATGCCAGAATTCTGTTGAAATGGGCAATTATTGCGTCAATTCGGACAAGCGCCGAATCCGGCCATGGGGGATAGTGGATACAAATCAGGACGGCATGGGTGCAGGCATGAATTCATGCGCTAAACATCGTCTTGAAGATGAACACCACCCAACCCAAAAGAGGGACTTGTGATGAAAAAGGTTAATTTCCAGAACCTTAACGGCCAAAACATAAGCATCGCAGCGGTGCTGAACTTCCCGGAAGGCTTCAATGAAAGCAAAAGCTATCCCGCGGTGGTCGTATCCCACCCAGGCGGTGGGGTCAAAGAGCAGACAGCAGGCCTATATGCAAAAAAACTGGCCGAGCAAGGTTTTGTGACCATCGCCTACGATGCGTCTTACCAAGGTGAGAGCACTGGCGAGCCTCGTCAGCTAGAAAACCCCCACATTCGTACTGAAGACGTCAGTGCCGTCATCGACTATCTGACCACCCTGCCCTATGTGGACAATGATCGCATTGGCGCCATGGGCATTTGTGCTGGTGCGGGCTATACCGCGAATGCGGCCATTAATGATCGCCGGATCAAAGCGGTAGGCACCGTCAGCCTGGTGAATATCGGCCAGATGTTCCGCAATGGTTGGGAAAATGACATCAAGGACGCCGATGCCATGCCTGCCATTCTGGGTGGCTCAGATGCCCGCACCTCCGACGCCAGTGGTGCGGATATCGCCACCATTCCCCTGGCGCCACTGCGTGAAGAAGATGCGCCCAACGAGGAGCTCCGTGAAGCCTGGGAGTACTACCACACGGATCGGTGCCAGTACCCGACCGCCCCCGGCTTTGCTACCGCCCGCAGCCTGAACCAGATCATCACTTACGATGCCTTCCATAAGGCTGAAGCGTTCTTCACCCAACCTCTGCAAGTGGTCGCCGGTAGCCAGGCGGGCAGTAAGTGGATGAGTGACGACCTGTTCAACCGTGTCGCCAGTACCGACAAGAGCTTCCATGTCGTCGAAGGCGCGAATCACATGTCCCTCTATGATAGGGACAACTATGTGAATGAAGCGGTATCGGTGCTGGCGCCATTTTTTAGTCGGACCCTTTGAAAGCCTGATTAGGTGTGATTCGCGAAATCACCATTGAATGCAAAAACGTACCCTGTAAACGCTTGTGTTAAGAACACCAAACTGCAAATGGAGAAGACAATGGAAACTGTCAAAATCAAGACCCAATATTGGGACATGGCTGCCAACATCTATCACCCACCAGGGTTCAACGCACAGAAACAATACCCGGCCATTATCAGCGCCCACCCTATCGGTAGCTGCAAGGAACAAACCGCAGGCAATGTTTATGGCGAAGCGTTGGCAGAAGCCGGCTTTGTTGTCATTGCCTTCGACCGCAGCACACAAGGACAGAGCGGCGGCGAGCCCCGTTACATTGAAGACCCTGCGCTGGCGGTTGAGGACTTCAGCCGCGTCACGGACTACCTCGTCACCCTTCCCTATGTCGATGCCGACCGCATCGGCGTGCTGGGAATCTGCGGTGGCGGTGGCTATGCCATCAACGCCACCATGATCGAGCGTCGCATCAAGGCTCTCGTCAGTATTACCGGTGTGAACTACGGTCGCTTGTGCCGTGAAGGCTTCAGTGGCTTTGATCCCATTGGCCAGATGGAACGGGTCGCAGCACAGCGCACTGCCGAAGCCAGAGGTGAGGCGCTGCAGGTGGACCTGTTCGTTCCCCCGTCAATGGAAGTGGCCACTGAGGCAGGCATTACTGACATCGATGTGCTGGGCGCCACCGACTACTACCGTAACCGATGCATTAACGACAATGCCGGAACCCGAGCGCTGTTCTCGCGTCGTGCCGGGTCTGCCGTCTGGGACGCTTTCCATCTGTCAGAGACCTTACTGACTGCCCCAATGATGGTGGTGGTCGGTGACAAGCCCGGCGGCTTTGGTGCCTATCGCGATGGCCTGGAGATTTATGCCCGCGCCGCAGCCGAGGTCAAGGAGCTCGTGGTCGTCGAAGGCTTCTCGCACTACGACTTGTATGACCAACCAGAACCCGTCGGCCAGGCTCTGGCCAAACTGATCCCGTTCTTCCAGGAGAATCTATAAAAACGGATCGGGGAGAGGGTGCGGGAGAGATAGCCTGTGCGCCCTCTTCCCACCTCTTTGCACTCAGGGAGAGTCAACGTTACGGCAAAGCATCACGCCTCCCCCTGAGACTGGCCCGGCTACAGCGATGGATCGGCCACAAGCTGGACTTTTCCTGCGGTCATGTTCTGGCTGTAGTACGTGTAAGCCTGTAGAGCGTCTTTCAGAGCAAACGTTTTATGGATTCTTGGCTGAAACAGGCCATTGATGTTGTTAACGACCTCCCGGCTAAGCCGGTAGCGGGATAACAACGACAGCGACGCCAGATAGTATTCGGTTTCGAAATAATCGACTTTCCAGCCATTAAACAGCTTTTGTGGTTCAAACTGCATTGGACCTGTGTCGAAATAGCCGTACATGCAAAGGGTCGAACCCTGCGGCATGGCCCGCATCAGCGTCAGCGGCATGTGTCCGCCAATGGAATCAAAACCATAGGTGCAGTTCACTTCCGCACAGAGTTTAGCCAGCTGTTCCTGAAAATCCGGATCGGTTTGGTTGAGCACATGAATGGCGCCCTCTTGCCGACACACTTCCGCCTGCTCCTCCCGCCGTACAATGGCGATAGGCTTCAGACCGTAGGAGCGAGCCACTCGCATGGTCATGGTCGCCACCACGCCGGCTGCTGCGGTAATGAAGAAGTACTCTGAACCGGACTGTTTTGCCCAGCGTGCCATGCCCGTACCGGTAATAGGGTTGGCCACGGATGAGGCCGCCTCCTTAAAGCCCACCTCCTCCGGCAATACAATTAACTGCATTGCGTCAGCCAGAACATATTCTGCAAACAGACCATTTTTGCTGTAGAACGAGACCCGCTTGCCTTGGCGTAGCTTGCCGAGCCATCCCTTCCCGCTGGCAACGACCACTCCGGCCCCTTCGAATCCCATGCCTCGGGGATAGGGGTAGTCAAACGTTGAACTGTACACCCCCTTGATGTGGTAAAGGTCATTGGGGTTCAGGGATCCTCGACTCACCTTTACGAGCACCTGGCCTGGGCCTGGCTCCGGCACAGGAACGGTTTCCAGAGAGACGTATTGCTTGATCTTCTCTGGATCAGAGAGCGCGTCTTCCGGGACTGGGGCATGCTGGCGCAATGCCAACATGGTCTTTGGTATGGCTTGGACCATGGGTTTCTCCGGTAAATGCTAGCGATCAGGAATAAGACGTATCAGGTTTCCATCAGGATCACTGACTAATACGCTGGTGTTATTCATGGGCGCCTCAATCTTGCCGCCCGCATTGATGACGCGTCTTACCGTGTTATCCAGATCATCGGCAATGAACTCGGTCATCACATAGCCCAGCTGGTCGCGCTGTCGTGGGAAGTGATTTGCCGTCAGGTTATAGGTGAATATTTCAAAGGTGGGACCGCCTGCTGAATAGCCAGGTAATGCCACATGCCTCCCCTCTACGGCTGCGCCCGGCACGCCAGTCAGCAACCCAATATAGTCACCGTCATAGTCCCGCTTCGGGCCGGTGGGCTCGGTCCCGAATGCAGCCTGGTAGAAACTGACGGTTTTGACCCAGTCCGATGTGTTGATATTGGTATGAATAAACCTGACAGAATCAGAGTGCGCCACATCCATACCGCTTTTTATCTGTAGATAGGACAAGAAGGTTCTCGCCACCGTACGTGGGGTGAATGGCGTCGGGAAAGGTAGGTGCACTTCCACCAGATTGCCTTCCGGGTCTTTGCCATAGAACGCCACCGTAGGATCCAACGGATCAAAATGACTGATTATCTCCCCACCATTCTTGATGAATAATGCCTTTATCCGTGACACATCATCGGCTTCAAAACAGAGATGGACATAACCGTGATCGAACGCCTGGTGTGCATTAGTTGAGGCTGGGTCTGACAGCTTCTCGATGATGAGTAAAGGCCCCTCCCCGTTATAACCCTGCGTTCGGAGTGAAAAGGTGCCCATACCCGACTCAACCCTTTGCCCACCAAAGGTATTGAGGTAAAAGCCCCCTAGCCGCTCAGGGTGGTGACTGTTGATCACCAGCCCTGTGTACAAGAGCGGTGATTCCCTGTGAGCATGGTAATCACTCATATCAAAGGTCATGACTGACCAGAGGGTTACCCCCATTACAACGGCTGCAAGCAGAAGTCTTTTTCTCATGACCGCCTCACTCAGGTGAGGATGCGCCGAGTACGGCTTTTATCGGGACAGAATGAATCCCGGCATTATTTTTGTAGAAGCTGGACAGATACAGGGCTTTACCGACAGGAACGACGACAGAGATGTCCAGCAGCCGTGATCCATCATGGTGGGTGTATGCGATGACGCGACTCGCATCCGGTGACAGGCCCAGCACAGCGGTGCCTTTGGAGGCAGGAAGCAAATGGGGCGGGATCCTCAGTACCAAAGGCTTTAGCCACGGATTACGGTGCATCCAGGTCATCAAGGCGGTTCGGTCTTTGATCAACCCAACCCAGATTCGACCTTCGCTATCACGGTCCATACCATCCGGCAGGCCGGGCAGATCGTCCCAAAGAAGCTCGTACTCCCCGGCTTTCTCTCCTGACAGGTGAACACGCCCTATTCTCGAATTCACGGTTTCACTGATTAACAGCCCGGTTTCGTTACCACTGGCGTCATATTCGATGAGGATGCCGTCGGAAAAAATATTGTTTTCCAGTACCAGCCCAACCTGCTGGGTATCGGTATCGTAGCGCCATACCCGTCCGTTGCGGGCCAGGGTAATGCCTTCAGCAAAGGCCCCCAGGCCTGATGACGCCTTTGGGTGACTAAACGGCTCGGTGATATAGATATGTTGGCCATCGCGGGAAATGTCCAGGTCATTACAGAACTGGAGAACGCGACTGTTGGAAGCCCCCAGGCTGGCAACGCCGGTCTGCTTGTAGGGTGGCAGATAAACGACTTCCTGATTGTCATCAGCGTGGTTGGGAATCTCAAGGCCGTCCGGGCGCAGATTCCCTGTTACTGGAACGCGGGTGACAACAGGGGTAAAGGTGCCACTTTTAAGGTCAAGTTTGTAAAGCCCCGGATCGTTTTCGTAGTCATGAAAATCCAGCCGGGCCATGCAGAAATACACCTGCCCGGGATTGTTGGGGTCAATTCTTGCTCCAGTCGGTGATACCGGCGAGTAAGCCAGTTTTTCCGAGCTTCCGTCATGGAGGTTAACCTTCCATATCCACTCGTCTCTACCGCTTACCAGGACATGTTTGCCATCAGGAAGTGGCAAGATTTCATCGTGTCCGGGAAGCTCTTCTGCCAGGGTGCGCCCTTCGCTGGCAATAACGTCACCTGCGGCCATCTCGGTAATTTCCTTTGGGGTATTACCAAAGACACGGATATCGCCAACCTCATGATAAGAGGCGGGCTCAGTCACGACCCAGCCAGACACCGCGGAAACAACAATGACCAGACCCAACAAGGATGTCATGCGACTACGTTTCATAGGTGAGCATCCGCAACAATCTGCACTTTTCCACCCGTCATGTTCTGGCTATACCACGAGAAAGCCGCAACACCATCACTCAATGGGAAGCTCTTTTGAATCTCGGTGACAAGGTCCTTGCCCATACCACTACGGATAGACCAGGCCACCATGCCCTTTTTAAGCAGGCTCATGCGATCCAGATAGGCATTGATCTCGAAGGTCTCAATTCTTCGCTCGGGAAAGAGGCTTTGCGGGGTAATCTCAACGGTGCCTGGCGTCATATAGCCATACATCTTCACGACCCCACCCTCCTTGGGAAGGGCGTTGAGCAGATGCTGCGGCATATCGCCCGCAACGCAATCAAAGGCCATGAAACAGCCCGTTGATTCACAGGCCTCCTTGAGCTCGTCCTCAAAGTTGTCCCGGCTGGAATTAATGACCTCCAGGGCGCCAGCATTGCGGCAAATATCGGCCTGTTCGTCTCGCCGGACGACAGAAATCACGCCAATACCCTTCTGCTTGCCAAGCCGGATCAGCAGTTTCCCCAGCGCGCTGGCCCCGGCGGTATTCACGATGGTGCTGGCGCCAGCACGACGAGCCACATCGAGCATCGTCAGGGCGGTCATGGGATTGGCAACCGAACAGGCTGCTGTGGCGAAATCCACATCCGAGGGGATATCGATCAGGTCCAGTGCATTGCAGATCACATACTCGGCAAACATGCCCGTGGCGTAGAACGCCACGCGGCTCCCTATCCTGACCCTGCCAATCAGTCCACCGCCAGAGGCAACAACAACGCCTGCCCCCTCAAAACCCAGATTTCTCGGGAAAGGCTCCCCTTCTGTTGCAGTGTAGATCCCCTGAACGTGATAAATATCATTCGGGTTGATCGTTCCGCGTGACACTTTCACAAGCACTTCCCCGTAGCCCGGTTTCGGTACCTTGACCGTATTCACCGCCAGGTATCTGGACAGCTGATCGGTTTCAGGAAAGGCCTCAACTGGCGCGGGTTGTAATGCCTGTAGCGACTGCATGAATTCGGGAATGTTCACCATCTTTCGACTCCAGATTTGTCCAGCACTTATCCCGCGACGGGGTGAGAGAGTTGACCATCGGCTTTCAGGTGAGGAACGTCGTTATCAATCCAGTAACAACGATCCGGCTCCACAACCAGAATTTCTTCGAACTTGGCTCCTCCTCCGCTCCAACCAATGTGTGGCTCAATCGCCCACACTCCGAGTTTCTTACCCACATTTTCTGCATTGATCGTCACGGAAGGGCCAAATTTCAGGAAGGCCAGATTGGCATCTACCGAAAACCAGCCAAAGTATTTGCTACCCAGGCGGCGTTCCTTGCCTTTTTTGGACTTAACCCGAAAGACACGGTGCCCCAATGTGCAAAAAGGGTATTTGGAGTGAATATTGTCGTAACCCGCAGCAGCAATGCGCCGATCAACCTCAAGCCAGATTTCAGCCGGGGTCATCTCGCTCATGAATAGCCGGGGGATTTCAGAACGTAGCTGGAGCAAGAACTCCCGGGCAATGTCCAGCTCCCGATTCGGCCCAATGGACAAGGTATAGCCCACATCCCCAATGTACCCATTAACAATGGGGGCAACGTCGAGGATGGCGGTGGCACCGTATTCCAGTTTCCTGTCACCAGGATGGTAATCATCGTAACTGGTGTATTCATCGAACCTGGCGTGGTTACCGAACCAGGCAAAGGGCCGATGCAGGTAACGCTCACTGCCGTGCTCTTTCAGGTAGCCTTCCAGTAGCCCGGCGGCTTCCTTTTCTGTCATGCCTACTTTAAGCAGCTTCCCGACATGCAGCACCGTGTCATTGGCTAATCGCTGGGCATCACGATATCCCTGCAGCGCTTCTTTCGGGGGCACGGCATCGGCGCCATGAGAGAATTTCGAAAGCCTGATGGCAATCCACCGGTATAACCGATCAAAAAGGCTGGTAGGTTTTTCGAAGAATCCAATAGGCATGCCCTGCTCCAGTGTTGTCAATTAGGCAATGATTCACCTCACTATTGTTGATCGTCTGGCGTGTGACGTATTGACTCAAACACGGTGGTGTTGACCCACCTTTCGTTGAGCCATGTTGGGTCATAGCAACTGGGATTGGGTCAATACCCAGTTGCCCTGCAGGGTTACTATGCGGTGATATTGGATTTTGATGGCCTTCAAGGCCATTGGAACAAGGAGCCCCAATGAGCATCCGTATTCATCACCTGAACTGCGGCACCATGTGCCCGCTCTGCGACCGACTGATGAACAATCAGGACGGGCAGATTTTCAAGAAGGGAAAACTGGTCTGCCATTGCCTTCTTATCGAAGCACCGGACGGGCTTATCCTTGTCGATACCGGCCTTGGTACCCACGACATCGATCAGCCAAGAAAGCGATTGGGCCTCGCCTACCCGCCTATTTTCCAGCCGCGGCTGGACTATCAGGAAACCGCCCTGCACCAGATTCAGCAACTAGGCTTCAAGGGATCCGATGTGAGGCACATCGCTCTCACCCATGTGGATCTTGATCACGCTGGCGGGTTATCTGATTTTCCCCAGGCGCAGGTTCATATCTTCAAGCCTGAACTGGAGCAATTGCTGAACCCTGGCTTTCGTGAAAAAAACCGCTTTCGGCCGATCCAGTTTGATCACCAGCCGGATTGGGTCGTACATGAAGAGCAAGGGGAAAACTGGTTTGGCTTCAGCAGCATACGCGCCATTCCGGGCCTGTCGTCGGACATTCTGCTGATCCCTCTGGTGGGTCATACACGCGGACATACCGGTGTCGCAGTCAAACAGGGAGAGCGCTGGCTACTGCACTGCGGTGATGCCTATTACCACCATAGCCAGGTTACGGAGAATCCGAGAGTCCCCTTTGGCTCAATGATGTTCCAGAAAGGGATTGCCTCATTGCCTTCCGAGCGCGTCAGGAACCTGCAGCGGTTACGTGAACTGGCACTCAATCATGCAGATGAAGTGTCGTTGTTTAGTTCCCATGACCCGGTTGAATTTGATCGCTATGCCGCACCGAGCCGCTGAATTGCCAGGAGAGCGAATAATGTCATCGCACAAAGAAACCATCGTCGTACGTAAGGATTTGGATTTCGGATTGATGTCAGAGGATATCCCGACCTATTGGCAAGACGGGGATCCCTATAAAACCCGCGTGTTTGATGCCATTCAGGCCACGTTTCCGGATGGTGAACGTTTCTTTATTTCCTCTGTACGGGCCTTCAAGGACAAGATTCAGGACAGTGTGCTCAGGCAGGAAGTCCGTGATTTTACCATGCAGGAAGGCCAGCACGGCATTGTTCACGCCAATTACAACAAGCGTCTGAAGCGACAGGGGATCCCGATCGAGAAGTTCACGTCTCGGATCAAGCGGGTAATGGACAAGCGACTTCAGGATAACTCGCCGGAATACAACATTGCGCTAACTTCGGCGTTCGAACACTACACTGCCATGATGGCTGAGCTGTTCTTTGCGCATAAATCATCCACCGAGGGTGCGGATGACCGAATTCGTGCCATGTTCGCCTGGCATGCTATTGAAGAGATGGAGCACCGGGCGGTGGCATTTGATGTGATGAAACGCGTCGCCAGGGTGGGTTATTTTCGTCGTGCTCTGGCCATGACCCATGTAACGGTTGGCTTTTCGTTGTACTCCCTGATCGCCCCTTTCTTCATGCTCAGGGCGGATGATTTTAGCCGCCGCCAATGTCTGTCAATGTTTGTGAAAGGCCTACCCTGGCAGCTGGATATTTATGCCCGCCTGCTTCCCATGTTGCTTACCTATTTTCGTCCCGGGTTCCACCCGGAAGATATGCCTGCCGTGCATAACTACGAGGCTTGGCTTAGCAAGTATGAGGAAAGCCATGATCCCATTGCGGCGGCAAAAGCGATGCACGAAGCCGCATACTAATCGGCGTTAACATCGGGGGCGCATTGGCCATGGCCATGTCGCTCCAGCTGATGATTCAGAAAGCAACGGGATTGCTTTTTCCTTTTAGCCATTGAGGCGTCATAGAACAAGCAATTCATCAGGTGCAGTCTGGTTCGAGCTGATATGCTCTATCGAAAGCAGATGGACCTATGAGACAAGAAGATGTCAGACAAAATGGCGCATGGGGCAGCAGACACCCACAGTGTAGCGGTGCACTTCGTTAAACTCGTGACCGACTTTATTGAATCCAGGGGCCTTTCTGCTGCCGGCCTGCTCGGTGAGGCAGATCTGACTCCGGACGATTTAAATGATCCTAATGGCCGAGTGTCTTTCACCAAGTTCGATCACCTGCTCAATCTCACTGCAAAGACCCTTGATGAACCCTGTCTGGGCTTGAAATTGGGTCAAAGCATCCGGCCCGGCCATCTGGGATCCCACGGTTTTGCACTCATGAGCTGTTCCACCGGTGCGGAGTTGATGCAGCAGCATATGCGTTATTCCATGCTCACCATTGATGCCGCCCATGTGGTGATCGAACAAAGTGGTAATGACTATATTCGTTATCTGAGAAGCAGTCTCCAGGACGGGGCAAAACTGGGTCGGTTGCAGGACGAGCTGAATATGGCAACCACGGTTGCCATGGCCCGCTGGTTCACCAACCGCAACGATCTAGCCCCCAAATGGGTCTCGTTCCAGCACCCGGAGCCTTCAGACACCACGCAGTATTCCGCGTTTTTTAACTGCCCGGTACATTTCTCCCGGCCTGAAACCGCGGTCTGCGTTGATGGTTCTTACCTGCTTATCACCCTGCCCCACGCCAATCCCCAGCTTCGGCAGATGATGGACGATGTCTGTGCCGGCCTGGTAAAGCAACTGGGTACCGCGCTGGAGCCGGGCTGGGTCGCACAGGCCCGCCAGTTGATATTGAAATCGTTCAAAGAAGGGCTACCGGACATCGCCAGTGTTGCCGATGCGACCAACATGAGCGAAGAAGAGCTGAAATCCCAGCTGGCCCAACGCGGCACCAGTTTCCGGGGGTTTGTTGATGAGTTGAGGCAGGCTCTGGCACTGGGCTATGTCAGAGACCCGAGCCTGAGTCTGGTTGATATCGCCTACCTGCTCGGGTTTTCAGAACAAAGCGCCTTCCAGAGGGCCTTCAAGCGCTGGACGGGGAAGACGCCGGGGGAATATCGAAAAAATTGAATCAATGCAAATTAGTGGTTTTTTAGGGCTGAATCACTCCGTTTGAACGCCATCAACGTCCAGGTGGCTCCGGCCATATCCAGCGTAGCAAACAGGACAATGGCAATTTCAGCTTCGCCCTTGATCCACAAAGCAATAAACACCAGTGCAGCAAAATATCGCTGTGCCACGGTAATCAGGTAAAGCTCCGCCAGGGCAAAACGGGCGATACAGAACTGGAATACCCCAATGATAAAGGCCAGAAGACCAATCACCCTGGCCATCCAGAAGTACTCGCCATGTTCCAGTTGAAACAGATCGAGCAACACTCCGGGAACAGTCATGAGACCGAGCCCTGGGATAGCCATCATATAAAGCCCGAACACCGTTAAACTGGTTCTTGCTGCATGAGCTGCACGATTTATGTCTTGATTCATGACTCACCTTCCCTTTCCATCATGAAACCAGCGGACAGCTCAGCAACAATCTCTGCTGCTGGCTTGATGCTATGGATGCGCCCAATATGCTCGCCCGCGTAGATGGCGGTTGAATTAAGCAGCTTATCTTTCTGCCCTCTGCTGAGCATGGCGGGTGAAAAGAACGGCACCCCCGGTTTCTGGATTGAGGATATGCTGGATTTCATCGGTACAAGCTTGCGGGTAAACCCAAAACTCGTATTGAGTGCTTGTAACCACCATGGAATGCTACCGTCTTCCCGACACCAGCGTTCGGTTGCCTTGTTCGGCACTACCCGGTGTAGATCCGGCCAACCGAACCCAAACAGGTGAGTCAAAATGGTATTGTCTGCGGCCAGGAGTGCATTCCGATAGGCATCGTGAATGTGACTTTCCGGTGTCAGGAGAAAACGGGTACCGGTGCACACACCATCCGCTCCAAGTTTCGCTACTCTAGCAGCATCATTGGCTGTGTAGATGCCCCCTGCTGCAAAAACAGGCAGTGTTGATGCCAGCTCGGCAACTTCGGGCAACAGCGCTTCAAGCCGCTCCTCGGCTCTTACATGGCCGCCAGCCTCTATACCCTGGACGATGATGCCATCAACACCCGCATCAATAGCTTTACGCGCCTCTGACACGGCCCCTACTTGCTGGAACACAAAGACGCCATGCTGTTTCAGCGTGCGGATCTCACGTGTCCCATCCCCCCAGAACAGGGTAACGATAGGTACCTGCTGTCGAATGACGACTTCCATGTGCTTCGCCCTGGTATAAGGCAACAGCAAATTGACGCTGATCGGGTTTCCCTCTGCCCGGGCGCGGGTACGCTCAATCATTCCCTCCCACACCGACACATCATGCAGGCCGAGCGTTCCAATCCCGCCCGCTGCTGATACCGCGCCTGCCAGCGCTGGGCCGGATGCACTGGTCATTCCGGCCTGCATGACAGGAACGCGCACACCCAATGAGTGCAACCTGCTTAATGCCTCCTCCGCGCGGATCTGTATCGTCGGGGCTGCGCTTAACTGATCACTTTGCTTGTTCATTGTTCCTGCCTCCTGTGCCAGTGACATCAAGCTGTTGATGCCGAGAGGTTGTCTCCCACAAAACGCCAGTTCACCAGTTGCCAGAACGCGCCCAGATAACCGGGCCGGGCATTGCGGTAGTCGATGTAATAGGCGTGCTCCCACAAGTCGCAGGTCAGCAGTGGAATGTCGTCGCCCGTTAGCGGGGTTTCAGCGTTACTGGTGTTGACGATAGCCAATGATCCATCTGCTCTTTTGACTAACCAGGTCCATGAAGAGCCGAAGTTGTTGACCGCTTTCTCATTGAATTCGGCCTGGAAGTTCTCGAAGGACCCAAAAGCAGCGTCGATGGCATCAGCGACGGCTCCCTCTGGCAGGCCCCCGCCATGGGGACTCAGGCCGTTCCAGTAAAAGGTGTGGTTCCAGATCTGTGCTGCATTATTGAAAATGCCGCCGCTGCTGTTTTTGATAATCTCTTCCAAAGACTGGTTTTCGAGGTCGGTTCCCTCAATAAGGCCATTAAGCTTCACCACATAGGTGCTGTGATGTTTTCCATAGTGGTATTCCAGTGTTTCCTTCGAGATATGAGGAACCAACGCACTAATGTCATAAGGAAGCGGGGGCAGTTTGAAAGCCATGGAATGATCTCCTGTTAATACGGCTTGAATTGCGATAAATCGTTTAACTAGCGCGGAATTTGGGTAATCCAATATCTCCTTTGGCGAAGTTGCTCAGCATGTAGCAGAGCGCCACCTTGAGGACTGATTCCCTTGGGCGGGCCTGACCTTGTCGCGCAATTCTCTTGAGCTGGTGTGAGTACCAGACGATTTCCATCATCCCGGACCGGTCGACCGCTTTTACGCCAGATCGTCTCGGGGTGACTTCATACTGCGGGTCCAGCCCCGCCAACAACCGCTGCGGTACCGCAGCATCAAGGCTGAACAACCGTGCAAGCCCAACCAGATCCAGCCCTCCACCTTCGAGAGCTTCATTCATTCCCGCCACGGACCGGAATCCACCAGTCACCATCAAAGGCACCGATGTCTGCTCGCGAACCTTCTCGGCAAAATCCAGGAAGTACGCTTCGCGCTTGCGGGTGCTCTGTTTTACAGGCTGCTGGACACCGGTGAATGCAGGATCTTCGTAGGTGCCACCTGAGATCTCAATCATGTCGATACCCGCCTCTGCAATCGCCAGCACCGCTTGCATCGATTCACTTTCGTCATACCCGCCTTTCTGAAAATCTGCCGAGTTCAGCTTGATACCAATGGGGAAGTCCTCTCCCACCTCATCACGAATGGCGTAGTACACCGCCATCAAAAAACGACGGCGCTTCTCCGGTGTTCCCCCCCAATAGTCGTCACGCTGGTTCAACTGTGGTGAAAGGAACTGATTAATCAGATAACCGTGTGCGGCATGGATCTGCACACCGCCAAAGCCAGCCTTCTTGGCGATGCGCGCGGTATTGGCAAAGCGGGCAATGACGCCCTCGATTTCTTCGGGACAAATTTCCCGGGGCGCGGGGAAGTAAGGCGCAAGCTCTTGCTTGAAAGGAATGGCAGATGGCGCAAGGTTCTCTCTGTTCAAGCCATGCATGGCCTGCCTGCCAGGATGGTTAATCTGCATCCACAGTTGTGTGCCGCCGATACTGCCGCGCAGTGCCCACTCACGAAGGAGATCGAGGTGGCGCTCATCTTCGACCACCACATTACCTGGCTCACTACGGGCGTTACTGTCGACCATGACATTGCCGGTGATGCTGAGACCGGCCCCGCCACGGGCCCAAGCCTCATACAGCGGCAGCAGCCACCGTAACGGAGTGCCATTGGCATCACCCATGGATTCGTGCATGGCGGCCTTGACGATACGATTCGGGATTACCGTGCCGGTCTTAAGCGTCAACGGTTCGGCAAGCCGGGCCGAATGGACAGAGGTCGAAGAAGATGTATGGAGAGTGTTCATTGGGCCCTCGCATCGGCTGGGTTTGATACAACCCATGCTAGGAACTGGCCCTTTGGCTAACAAACGATGGTTACTACGCCATGGTTAAGCAGAGCTTAACCATGGCGATTAACTTAACAGTGAACGTACCCAAGTGAAGGCGTCCTGGAGTAGCTCGGTCTTGCTACTGCCGGTGCGAAACACAAACCAGGCCTTGAGAGGGGTTGGCACGGGAGGCAGCACAGCGGTAAAACGGTTGCCTGGCCAAACGGCTTCAATGGACGTACCAACAGGCAAGAAACTCAACACCACCCCCAGCCCACGCTCAGCGGCATGCAGGGCAGCTAAATCAGAATCCACCAGCAACGCCCCTTTGCCGTTAACCTCCCCTTGCCCCAAAAGGGCACCAAGGTCATCCCAACCGAACTGTTCGTGGCGGCGGCGGATCAATGTGTGCTGTTCGAGATCCTGAATTCCCTCTATCGGGTGCTGCGCAAGCAACGCTGGCGAAGCCAGCAAAACCGCCTCACACTCGCAAACTGGCCAGGCAGTTAGACCTGCCCATTTACCACTCCCCACGCGTATCGCCGCATCAATCCCAATGGCATCAAAATCGACCACATCCATACTGCCTTCGATGGAGATACTGACGTCAGGGTGACTGGACTGAAAACTTTCCACTTGAGGCAACACGAACTCATGAGCGATCAGGGGGGTCATGCTGAGCCTCAGCTCCGGTTGACCGAATTCGTGCACAAACTCTGCATGACCCTGCCGGTATATAGAGAGTGTTTTTGACGCTACCTGGAAAAACTGTGCTCCAGCATCGGTGAGCTCAATACGCCGGGTTAAGCGCAGAAACAGCGGTTGGCCGAGCAGCTCTTCAAGCTGCTTGATTTGCTGACTGATCGCAGAAGTGGTTAGGTGCAACTCTTGGGCTGCCTTGCTGAAACTGAGTAGGCGAGCAGACGCCTCAAATGCGGGAAGCAATTGTAAGGGCGGTGGACGTTTTGAAGCCTTCATTAGGAATTCCCACTTTTCAACAGTATCACTCCAACCTGGATGTCAGCTCAAGAGAAAGGCCTTAAACTAACACTCGCGTGCCCCCTGTTCCATTCATCCCAGATACCACGCGAGAGCTGTATTCGGCAAAATATTGCTTGGATCTGATAGATAATGTGGGTCCATCTCTATATTAAGATTCTCTTTCATCTACATCATGGATACACAGAACGCATATAACGAAAGTCATTAAGCCTCTGTAGCCAGCACAATCGTGTTTGTTAATCGCCGTGAACAGACCAAGAGGAATAAAACTCCAATCCCAAGCACTGCTAGAGGACGTTCAAGCTCTGGGCGAAAGCGCCAGGGAAAAGTGATAACTGAACCATCTCAAATGTCACAACAGGAAAATCAAACGCTGTCCAGCGTTAGCCGCGGGGCCTAAGACAGCCTAAGATGATTAGATTGTCCTGTGAGAGTCTTCTATGTCTTCCGCTTTCTGGTTCCCGATTGCCGCCGTCCTCGAAATCGCTGGCTGTTTCACTTTCTGGATGTGGCTTCGCCAAGGCCAAAGCCTGTGGTGGGTACTGCCGGGGCTGGTGGCGCTTGCCGGTTTTGCCTGGGTGTTAACCCAGGTAGAAAGCGACTTTGCCGGGCGCGCTTATGCGGCGTATGGCGGGGTCTATATTGTGGCCTCGCTGCTCTGGGGAATGTTGGTGGAAAAGCAGCCCCCCAGCTGGGCGGACATGGCCGGTGTGGTACTGTGTCTTGCCGGGGCGACAGTCCTGTATTTTTCGCCTGCCTTTGGCCGTTCATTGTGATGAAAACAGGAGTGCAGCGTTGGCCAGTCATCCGCCCGATCTGACCCGGGGTTCCATTTCACGCGCCCTGCTTACCCTGGCATTGCCCATTGTCTTCGCCAACCTGCTGCAGACAGCCTATCAGCTGACCGATACGTTCTGGGTTGGCCGCTTGGGGGCGGATGCGGTTGCCGCGGTGTCCCTGAGTTTTCCGGTGTTGTTTTTTCTGATCTCGCTGGGTGTCGGCCTCGCCATTGCCGGCACCATCATGGTGGCGCAGAACAAGGGCCGTGGTGATCTGGATGCGGTGAATCATGTGTCTGCCCAGGCGTTGCTGGGCGTGTTGGTGATGTCGGTGTTGCTGGCTGGTATCGGCTTTTATGTGGCGGCGTTTCTGGTGGATTTTCTCGGGGCGTCGGAGACGGTACACCCCCAGGCGACGGAGTATCTGGAATATTCCTTTATTGGCCTCCCCTTTCTGTTTGCCTATGTGATTTTCCAGTCGCTGATGCGCGGTGTGGGGGATGCACGCACGCCGCTATGGATTGTGGCCGGCACGGTGTTGCTCAATTTCGTACTCGACCCGCTGCTGATCATGGGCTATGGCCTGGTGCCGGCGCTGGGTGTCAGCGGCGCAGCAGCGGCAACGGTGGCGACGCAGGGGCTGGCGGCGCTGATCGGGCTGATCATGTTGTTTTCGGGTCGTTACGGCATCCATCTTCGTTTGGTACAGCTGAAACCGGATTTTCCGCTGCTTTGGCAATTGCTGAAGCTGGGCCTGCCTGCAGCAGTGGAACAAGCGACGCGGGCACTCGGGTTGATGGTGATGACCACCCTGGTGGCGGGCTTTGGCACCGTGGCACTGGCGGCCTACGGCATTGGAACACGCATGCTCAGTTTCGTGATCATTCCGGCATTGGGGCTTTCGCAGGCCACGTCCACGGTTGTCGGTCAGAACATGGGCGCGGGGGAGCTGAAACGGGCGGAACACACCACCTGGCTGAGTGGCGCGATTGCCTTTGTCGGGTTGAGCCTGGTGGGGATACTGGCTTTTGTCTTCGCCGAACCGCTGGTGCGTTTATTTATCCCGGATGCGGAGGCGGTGATTCAGGAAGGCAGCCAGTTTGTCCGTATTACCGCCCTCGCCTACGGCGTGCTGGGGGCGCAGATTGTGGTCACCGGGGCGTTTCGTGGCTCGGGCAATACGCTGGCGGCGATGGCGATTGCATTGGTGTCGCTGTGGATGTTGCAGTTCCCTATCGCCTGGCTGCTGACAGAACGCACCAGCCTTGGGGTCACCGGGGTGTGGATTTCCTATCCAGTACAGAGCGTGCTGACGGCGCTGATCGCCTGGATCTGGTTTGTGCGCGGAGGCTGGAAGCACCGCCAGTTTGTCGGCGTGCCACCGGCAGAGATTCGGGTTTCCCAGTACCCCACGGAATCAGTGGCCAGCACCGGCCGCTGATTCCAGAGGGATCTGACATCCGCGTCAGTGGCTTTCGTGATGAAAGCGGTAGGTGAGATTCAGCTGTACCCGCGGGGCTTCGCTGCGATCGCCGTCCTGCCGGTCACGCAGACCGTAGGACACTTCAGCGCCATAACTCAGGCGTGGGGTGTGCTGATAGACCGCCGTGAGTGTGCCGTAACGGCTGCGTCGCATGGCCGCGGCAGGTAATGCGGCATCGGATTCCACCACCACCTGCCCGGCGACCATGGCCAGGGTCCAGTCTTCCAGCGCTTGCCATTCCCCTGCCAGATACCCGCCCTGGCTCACCAGGGGTTGCAGGCCATCAGCGAAAACATAGCCATCCATGCTGCTGTCACCGAAGCCCGACAGGTCGTTATAGTAGTGGGCCATGCCTTCGCCATAGCTGCCGCTGGCCAGCAAACGCAGGGTATCGGTCAGCGACAGCGCGCCACTGAGTACGCCCCCTGTGGCGGTGGTGAACTGCTGGTCGCCGTTGGCAAACTCCACCCCGATTTCACGGTTCACGATACCGGCTTTTACATGCCCGAGAGTGAAATCCTGGGTCCAGGTGGCGATGACATCCGGCCGGCGGCCTACGGCACTGCTCTGGTTGGTCGGGTCCTGGATTTCGCTGTTTGGATCTTCCAGGGCCACGGTCCAGTGATCGGTCTGCCAACGAACGCCGGTTTGCCGCGCGAAGATGGCACTGTTAGGCCCCTGTGCATCAAGCGTCAAAGGCCAGGCTTTGCCGTCCAGCAAGGCGGTAAACCCATAGCCGGCCCGCAGGGCCCCGTGTTGAAAGTAGAAATCACGAATGCGCAGCTCGTAGCTATCCTGGCTGCCAAACAGATCGGCGGCGAAGACCATATGGGGCCCTTCGCTCTCGCCGACACGGAAGCCCAGCTGGCTGTTCTTGCCATTCAGGTTGAATTGCTGTTGATGAGTGTCACCGCCCGGTATCGTGCTGGGTATCAGTAACTCATCAAAGCCGGCGTCTTTGTCGTCGTAGATGGCGTCCACACTAACCTTGCCAAAGAAGGCAAGCGGCATGGAAGGGAAGCCCGACGTTGAAGCAGGTGAATCGATCTGCGCCTTAAGGGCATCGAGCTGTTGCTGAAGACGACGAATCTCTGCCTGGGTGTTATCCGCCCAGGCATCGCTGGCCAGGCTGATACCTGCCAGTGCCGCCATCCAGACAGTGGGTTTCACTGTGGACATACTGTTCTCCCGAGGACTGCCGGATCACGGCAGTGGTCATTCGGTTCCCCGCTTTCCCCCTGAGGCCTTTTGAGCGTTATCGGTATGGTCGGCGTGCGAGGAGTAACCGTTTACACGAAGCAATTAAAAGCCGCGCAGGATACGGATTCAGTTCCCCCCTGACTACTAAACAGCCTGTATCAGCGGCAACGGTTTTGCGTTCTCCCGATCAGTGGTATGCAAAGCGGGGTTATTGGCCGGGCAATGACGGGCATGGGTCCAGAAACTCGGACGCACCTATAACCGGCAACAGCCATTCACATTGCCAGTGTTCATTGGCGTCACCGTCTTATCAGGATCATGCTGGGCCCATCGACACATCAGGAATGTTGGGATGACGACCAGGCAATGGTGGCACTCCGGACTGGTTTGGGTTGCGGTGGCAACCTTTGCCATGGCCTTCAAGGGCATCTTCGCCCGCATCATTTATCAGTATCAGGTGCCAGTGAATGCGCTGCTGATCTGGCGATTCTGTCTGGCCGTTCCCCTGTTCTGGCTGATTGCGAGGTGGATCAATCGTCACCAGCCACCCGTCCGGTTGTCCGTTCGGCAATGGGCGGTGTGTGCGTTCACCGGGGCCCTGTTCTTTGTCAGCGCCTGGTGTGATTTCCATGCAATTGATGCGCTGGGCGCCAGCATATCGCGCATGGTGCTGTACCTCTTTCCTGCTCTGCTGATGCTGGCCCAGTCCGTCGAACAACGACGCCTGCCTGGCCCACGGCAGTTGGCCATTTTTCTGGTGGCCTGGATGGGTGTCGGCATGCTGTTGTTACCCGGTTGGCATGGTGGTGACATCAGTGCCCTCGGCCTGTTGTACGGCTTTGGCGCAGCACTGTGCTATGCCGCGTTCTGGCGTACCAGCCAGTCGTTGATGAAACCGCTGGGTTCAGTGCGCTTCAACCAGCTTTCCAATACCTTCACGCTGATACTCATGATGGCGCTGCTGCTTCCCACGGTGTCTGCGGATGACCTTGTTGTCAGCCTGCCAGCCTTTGGTTGGATCGTCTTGCTGGTCCTGTTCTCCACCGTGTTGCCCTTTTTTGTCTTGTTTGAAGGGTTGAGCCGTGCAAATGCTGCCGAAGCGGGCGTGGTTTCCATGTTCGGGCCGGTGGTCACCGTCAGCGTGGCGATTATGGTTTTTCCAGATGAGCAGCTCGGGTTGCTGCAATGGTGCGGCGTGGTTCTGGTGTTATTGAGCATCGGGGCACTGACATTGAAGAAAGCGGCACCCGCCACCCCGGCCAAGGACGCCTGACCTGCCCGGATGTGACCCTTCCCGGCAGTCGACGTCATTGCTGCTTTTAGCTCAGGGTTTTTATGATGTGACTCGCTAGTCACTCGGTGCAACACCTCGCGCCGAACACATCAAACCGACCCCGGAGTCCCCTATGGCCGTCACCCCCTTTGTGGCCTTCCCCTGCTCTGCCGAGCTGCGCAGCGAAACCGAGAAGCTGATCATCAACCTGCGCGCCGGCGTTTCCGAGCCGCAGAACAAGGCCGCCATGGCCACCATTGACCTGCTGATTGAAGACCTGCTCGATGGCTTCCTGCTCAAGCTGATTGATGTGCTTGAAATGCAGAATTTCATGGCCAAGCTGGTGCGTAGCACCGCCGGCACCATCAACAAGGCGGGCTCTTCCATTGCCAACGCCTCGCTAAAGAAAATGGACAACGACCAGATGCGCCCCATGGCGGATCACGTGGCCTCGCTGATGCTGGATGTGGAAGTGAACGGCGAAATGCAGCCATGGATGGGTGTGCCTGTGTCTGACGAACTCTCGAAGGAGCTGCACGATGTGGCAGCAGGCCTGTGCGGCGACACCCCCAAGGAATTCGTCTCCATGGCCATGGATACCCTGGATAAGCTCACCACCCAGGCTGCGGAAGTGTATATCAGTGAGTCTGTGCGCCTGCTGCAGGTGGGTATTGTGCTGCGCAAGATGGCCAGCGCAGCGATTTCCGCAGTGAAAGGCGCCATGCGCCTGATGCTGAAGAAGACCCTGCCGGACCTGGATGAAACCCAGCTCAAGGCGCTGGGCGACTACATCAATACCCTGCATGTGACTGACGGTGCGGCGGTGGAGTTTAAAGAGAGCGCGTGATTACGCTGGATGCTCTGTGATAAAGAGGATCACGCCGTAGGAGCGTCGCTCGCGGCGCGATAAAAGCCCAGAATCAAAAGCAGCTTCACCACAGAGTTTACAGAACACACAGAGAAAGAAATTGTCTCTTCCTCAGTGATCTCTGTGGTAAACATACCTTTTAAAGGTGGTAGCTATCGCGCCGCGAGCGACGCTCCTACGGGAAGGCTCAATAGCCCCACAAAAAAGGCCGGACATTTGTTCGGCCTTTTTCGTCAGGTATCAGACGTCCTCACTTGCTCAAATACCGCATGGCCTTTTCCAGGCCTTCGATGGTCAGCGGGAACATCTTGTCTTCCGACAATTGCTTGATCCACTGGGTCGAGGTGGTCATCTGCCAGGCGCGCTCGGGCTCGGGGTTGAGCCACACCACCTTCTCGTAGGTTTCCTTGATCCGCTGGAACCAAACGGCACCGGCCTCTTCGTTCCAGTGCTCCACACTGCCCCCCACAGAATTGACTTCGTAGGGGCTCATGGCGGCATCGCCGACAAAGATGATTTTGTAGTCGTTACCGTACTTGTGCAGCACATCCCAGGTGGACACCTTTTCGTCCCAACGACGGCGGTTGTCCTTCCAGACGTATTCGTAGATGAAGTTATGGAAGTAGAAATACTCCATGTGCTTGAACTCCAGCCGGGCGGCAGAGAACAGCTCTTCACAGGTCTTGATGTACGGGTCCATGGAGCCGCCCACATCAAAGAACAGCAGGACCTTGACGCGGTTTTCCCGCTCGGGCCGCATCTTGATATCGAGCAGCCCGGCATTGCGGGCCGTGGACGAGATGGTGTCGTCGATATCCAGCTCTTCGTCACGACCGGTGCGGGCAAACTTGCGTAGCCGGCGCAGGGCGAGCTTGATGTTACGGATACCCAGCTCGACCGAGTCATCCAGATTGCGGAATTCGCGCTTTTCCCAGACTTTCACCGCCCGCTTGTTGCGGGACGGTCCCGTCATGCGCACGCCTTCGGGGTTGGCGCCGTGGCCACCAAAGGGACTGGTGCCGCCAGTGCCGACCCATTTGTTGCCGCCCTGGTGGCGTTTCTGTTGCTCTTCCAGCCGCTTGCGCAGCTCTTCCATGATCTTTTCGAGACTCCCCAGCCCTTTGAGCTTTTCAAACTCTTCAGGGGACAGGTTCTTCTCCAGCTCCTTGCGCAGCCACTCGTCGGGGATCACCTTGCTGAGCCAGTCTGGCTCAAGGGTTTCGAGCCCCTCGAAGTAATTGGCAAAGGCCTGGTCAAAGCGGTCGTAGTACTTCTCGTCCTTGACCATGACGGCCCGGCTCAGCAGGTAAAAATCATCCACCGAGCCGAAGGCCACATGAGCCTGCAGGGCATCAAACAGATCCAGCAGCTCGCGAAGGGTAACGGGTACCCGGTAGCGGCGCAGGTTTTCGAAAAATCCGATCAGCATGGGGCTTAGCTTTCGCGGCGGTTCATGAAGGCCAGGCGTTCCAGCAGCTGCACATCAGACTCGTTCTTCAGCAAGGCACCGTACAGCGGCGGAATGGCACTCTTGGTGTCGCGGTTACGCAGGATGTCTTCCGGGATATCGTCGGCCATCAACAGTTTGAGCCAGTCGATCAGCTCGCTGGTTGAAGGCTTCTTCTTCAGGCCCGGCACCTTGCGCAGATCGAAGAAGATCTCCAGTGCCTCGCTGACCAGGGTCTTTTTGATTTCCGGGAAATGCACATCCACGATGGCCTGCATGGTCTGGGCATCGGGGAAGTTGATGTAGTGGAAGAAGCAGCGGCGCAGGAAGGCGTCGGGCAGCTCTTTCTCATTGTTGGAGGTGATGATCACGATCGGGCGCTGTTTGGCACTGATGGTCTCGCCGGTTTCGTAGACGAAGAACTCCATGCGATCCAGTTCCTGCAACAGATCGTTGGGGAACTCGATGTCGGCCTTGTCGATTTCATCAATCAGCAGTACCACCTGACCCTCATGGGTAAAGGCTTCCCACAGCTTGCCTTTCTTGAGGTAGTTGGAAACGTCCTCTACGCCTTCAGCACCCAACTGAGAGTCCCGCAGACGGGAGACCGCGTCGTATTCGTAGAGCCCTTGCTGAGCCTTGGTGGTGGACTTCACATTCCAGGACAGCAGCGGCAGCCCCAGTGACGCCGCAACCTGCTCGGCAAGCAGGGTTTTACCGGTGCCGGGCTCGCCCTTGATCAGCAGGGGGCGCTTCAGCGCGATGGCAGCATTTACCGCCATTTTCAGGTCATCTGTCGCGACATATTGATCAGTACCCTGAAACTGCATGCTTTTCTCCACAAATACGGTTGTTCTGACAGGCGCACACTCTACCAACCCGGCTTCCCGTGTCATAGTGCCGCAAAAGCCAATAAAACAGTGATTTGCGTCAACGCTGTGCGATAATCCCGGGCATGAATTTGCTGCTATTACACCCCGAGCAGGCCCTAACGGATGGGCTGTGGCGCTTGAGTGATCGTCAGGCTCGCCATGTTTGCGGGGTATTAAAACTGTCGGTTGGCGACACATTGCGCACTGGGATCCTTAACGGAGGCACCGGGAAGGGAACCATAGAATCCATTAAAAACAATGCAGTAGAGCTATTTTTTAATCCTGACTCTGAAGCTTCGACTCCCCTGCCCCTTAACCTTCTTCTGGCGCTCCCCCGCCCCAAGATGCTCAAACGCATCCTGATTGATGCCACCAGCCTCGGCATTAAACGCATTGTGCTGATCAACAGCTGGAAGGTGGACAAGAGCTATTGGCAGACCCCGAATCTGAAAGCCGAGCTGCTACGGGAAAAAATGCTGTTGGGACTGGAGCAGGCCCGGGATACCCACATGCCGGAGCTGATCCTCGCCCCCCGGTTCAAGCCCTTTGTTGAAGACGTGCTGGATGGTTGGGCGGGTGACAGTCGTCGCCTTATCGCCCACCCCGGGGACTTCCCCGCCATGCCGTCCGATCTGACAGACGCCGTGACGCTGGCGATTGGACCTGAAGGCGGCTGGACAGACTATGAAGTCGAGATGCTGCGCGGCAAGGGGTTTGCCTGTCACGGCTTTGGGCAACGCATCCTGAGAGTGGAAACCGCCCTGCCTGCACTGGTAGGCCGGGTGATGCGACTTCCCTAGGCGTGGAAAGGTTGAGAGCGCATGGGGCTGACGATCAGCCCCGCGTGCCTGTTCCGATAACCGGCGCCAGGCACAATACCCTGCGCAGGTTAACGCCGATACGGACCACGACGCCCTTTTCTGGGAGGCTTGCTGCCGTTGCGCTGATGGCGCAGGCGAGCACGACCATACAGGCCGGTGTACTTTTTGCCTTTGAGCTCGATCCTTTCGATCAGGCTCTTGATCTGGGCTTCATCCAGGTCCATCCAGCGGCCCTGGCGGAGCTGCGGCGGCAGGCGCAGATCACCAAAACGCACCCGCATCAGACGGGCCACTTCAAGATCCTGTGACTGGAACAAGCGGCGCACTTCGCGGTATTTACCGCCGACCAGAGTGACCTTATACCAATGGTTGGCGCCTTCTTCTGCGCCACCGGCATCGTCAATGCTTTCGAATTTGGATACGCCATCTTCCAGCAGGACACCGTCCAGCATCGCCTGGCGTTTTTCCGCGGTCAGATCACCACGAACCCGCACCGCATATTCGCGCACGAAGCCATTGGACGGGTGCATGAGACGGTGGGCCAACTCGCCGTCGGTGGTGAACAGCAGCAAGCCGGTAGTGTTGAGATCCAGACGCCCAACCTGCACCCAGCGCAAGCCATTCAGGCGCGGCAGATTATCAAACACCGTGGCACGGCCTTCCGGGTCGTTTCGCGAACAGACCTCCCCTGCGGGCTTGTGATACATAATCACGCGTTGAACGATGTCTTCCTCGGCCTTCACTTTAATAATCCTGCCATCCACACGTAAGGTGTCTTCAGGTCCCACCCGGTCTCCCAGGGTGGCGACATTACCGTTCACGGACACCCGACCGGCTTCGATCCAGGTTTCCAGTTCACGGCGGGAGCCCAGGCCCGCACGGGCCAGGACTTTCTGTAGCTTTTCCGTTTCAATCATGACGGTTTTGGCTGTCCTCTATACTGTCTTCGGCACCTGCTGCATTGTCAGCCTCGCTCTCGGCAAGTGCCACACTGCTTTCAGCCTGCTCGTCATCGTCGCTGGCAGCCGGCTCGGCCTCGCCATCCATGATGGTCTCGTTGGCCGGCTTGCGACGGAATTCCTGCTCAAAGCTGCTGAGTACGGCATCCACGTTGTCCATGCTCATCAGCGACTCTTCATCAATATCCGGTTCCTGCTCCAGTCCCGGGAAGCTCTCCTGGTCACTGGGCAGGCGGTGTTCACGTTCTTCATCCAGCAAACCGCGGCCATCTTCACCTGCTGGCGCTTCATCGTCATCGCCAGGCGAAGCATTGACCGGCGGAACATCGGTGAGTTCCAGTTCTTCGTTGACCTTGTCCAGATCGCGAATCTCGGACAACGGCGGCAAGTCTTCGAGACTTTTCAGGTCAAAATAATCCAGAAACTGCCGGGTGGTGGCGAACATGGCCGGACGTCCCGGCACATCCCGGTGGCCTACTACCCTGACCCAGTTTCGCTCCAGCAGACTCTTGACGATATGGGAGCTTACCGAAACACCACGAATTTCCTCGATTTCACCACGTGTAATCGGTTGGCGATAGGCAATCAGGGCCAGCGTCTCAAGAATGGCCCGGCTATAGCGCGGGGGCTTTTCCTGCCACAGACGACTGACCCAGGGCCCCAGCTCCGGGCGCGCCTGAAAACGAAACCCGGACGCCACTTCGCGCAGGTAAATGCCCCGCGCTTCGTAATCCTCACTGATGGACTCGAGAAGCTTGGCAAGCTCCTGCTTGCTGGGCCGGTCTTCTTCATCGAAAAGGCTCAGCATGCCATCACGGTCCAGCGGCCCTTCGGCGACCAGTATCGCGGCTTCCAGTATTCTTTTTATCTGCTCAGCGTCCACGCTTACCCCTCGGTTCCATCATGGGCGTCGTCATCAAACCCGGGCTCATCATCGATTTCCAGTTGAGCCAGCACTTCCGATTCTTCCATCACCAGGGTCTTGGCCTTGACATGAATCGGAGCGAACGATTCCGTCTGTACCAGCTCGATCAGCGAGCCTTTGACCAATTCCAGGATGGCAAGAAAGCTCACCACCACCCCAAGCCGCCCCTCTTCAGGGTTGAACAGCTCGATAAAGGGGACAAATTCGCGCCCCTTGAGCTTGTCGAGAACATTGGCCATGCGTTCACGGGTAGACAGTTTCTCCCGGGACACCTGGTGGCTCTCGAACATGTCTGCCCGGTGCATCACTTCTTTCAACGCCAGCAGCAGCTCACGCATATCCACATCGGGCTGGGCCTTTTCCCGGGAGTACTCCGGCCGTTTGGCCTGGGCCGGGAACACGTCACGCTCCAGGCGTGGCAGCTCGTCGATATCTTCTGCGGCTTTCTTGAAACGCTCGTATTCCTGCAGACGACGAATCAGCTCGGCACGAGGATCCTCGCCCTCTTCCTCTTCGTCGTCCTTGTAGCGTGGCAGCAGCATGCGGGATTTGATCTCACCCAGCATGGCGGCCATCACCAGATATTCCGCGGCCAATTCGAAATTCATGGCCTTCATCAACTCCACGTACTCCATGTACTGGGCGGTGATGGTGGCAACCGGGATATCGAGAATATCCAGGTTCTGGCGCTTGATCAGATACAGCAGCAGATCCAGAGGGCCTTCAAAGGCCTCAAGGAACACCTCCAGCGCATCCGGCGGGATGTAAAGATCGTCCGGTAGCTTGGTGATGGCCTTGCCGTACACCAGCCCGAAGGGCATTTCCGCCTGCTGGGCGTGCTGCCCTGCGGGTGGTGCCTGGTCGGTGACGGTTGGCTCTACGGTTTCTGACATGTCCCTGTCTGCCTTAACGGTAGTTGAGGCCCATCACGGCGCGCACTTCTTCCAGTGTCGCACGGGCCGCCTCGCGGGCCTCTTCACAGCCTTCGGCGACGATGGTGCGTACCAGGTCAGGATTTCGCAGGTGCTCCTCGGCACGCTTGCGAATCGGTTCCAGCTCTTCCTGGACGGCTTCGATGATGGGCTTTTTGCAGTCCAGACAGCCGATGCCTGCACTGGTGCACCCTTCCCGTACCCACTGACGGGTGGTGTCGTCAGAGTACACCATATGGAATTGCCATACCGGACAGTTGTCCGGATCACCCGCGTCGGTACGCCGCACACGGGCGGGATCAGTGGGCATCCGGCGAATCTTGTTTTCTACGTCCGCAGGCTCTTCACGCATGCTGATGAAGTTGCCGTAGGACTTGGACATTTTTTGGCCATCCAGTCCCGGCATCTTTGAGGCTGGCGTCAGCAGGGCCTGGGGTTCCGGCAGGATAACCTTGCCACCGCCTTCCAGGTCGCCCATCAGACGCTCTTTATCACCCAGGGTAATGTTCTGCTGGTTGTCGACCAGAGCACGGGCGGTTTCCAATGCCGCTTCGTCGCCTTTTTCCTGGTACTGGCGACGGTGATTCAGGTAAATCTTGGATTGCTTCTTGCCCATCTTCTTGATGGCAGACTCAACCGCTTCTTCGAAGCCCGGTTCGCGGCCATAAAGATGGTTAAAGCGACGCGCCACTTCGCGAGTCAGCTCAACGTGGGCGACCTGATCCGCACCCACCGGCACCTGGCCGGCACGGTAAGCCAGAATATCGGCAGACTGCAGCAGCGGATAGCCGAGGAACCCATAGGTACTCAGGTCTTTCTCACGCAGTTTTTCCTGCTGGTCTTTATAGGTCGGCACCCTTTCCAACCAGGACAATGGGGTCATCATCGACAGAAGAAGATGTAGCTCGGCGTGTTCCGGTACCTGGCTCTGGATAAAAAGAGTGGCAGAACCCGGGTTGACGCCCGACGCCAGCCAGTCGATGACCAGATCCCAGACGTGTTGCTCGATTTTTTGAGGGTTCTCGTACTCTGTGGTCAGGCCGTGCCAGTCAGCAACGAAGAAAAAACATTCAAACTCGTGCTGCAGACGCGCCCAGTTTTTCAGCACGCCATGGTAATGCCCCAGATGCAGACGGCCAGTGGCGCGCATGCCGGAAACAACTCGCTGGGAGGGAACCACGGAACTCAAAATCGACTCCTTATGCCCGTTCTTGGGTGTCAAAGGGGAAAGCCCGCGATTATACGGTGAAGCGGGTCTTCAGGGACAGGGAAAAGCGCCCTGAACATGCCTCACTGTGCAAAATACAGGCAGGAATCAGTAGATGCTGTCCACCGGGCCTGCGCCCTCGCGGATGACTTCGGGCCCATCACCGTCCACCAGCGAAATAACGGTGGTTTCCTGTACCCCACAGAAGCCCCCGTCGATGACCAAATCCACTTTTCCCTGCAGGAAATCGCGCACATCCTGAGGGTCAGTTAACGGGAACTCGTCGTTGGGCAGATGGCAGGTAGAGGTCATGATCGGCTGGCCATGTTCTGCCAACAGGGCCTGGCAGATGGCATGGTCCGGCACACGAATACCGATGGTCCGTTTCTTGGCATCCATCAAACGACGGGGCACCTCTGTGGTGCCGTTGAGGATGAAGGTGTAGGGGCCGGGAGTATGCGCCTTGAGCAGGCGATAATCCGGGTTTTCAACCTTGGCATAGATAGCCAGCACCGAAAGATCCTGGCACAACAGGGAAAACTGGTGCTTTTTGTCCAGCTGACGAAGCCGGATCAAGCGCTCCAGCGCGGCCTTTTCACCGATGCAGCAGCCTAACGCGTAGGTCGTATCCGTCGGGTAAGCGATCAAGCCACCGTCGCGAATCACCTCTACGGCCTGTCGAATAAGACGTGGCTGGGGAGTTTCAGGGTGAATGTAAAGTACGTCAGTCATAATGTCGGGCGCGCTTGCGGTTAAGGATTAATGTTCAGCTTTAGGTTTTATCGGTAACACATTGAAAATGCTTGGCTTTGCTGTGCCATATATCAACTCCTCAGGCGCCCTTCCCACACCGGCACCGCACCTGCAGGCACCTCGGGCAAACACCCCAACGCCAGCCATTTCTGCTCTGGCGAATGGAAATCTGAGCCGGCAGACACCTGCAAATCGAAGTGTTGCCAACACTCGTTGAGCAGTTCTGTCTGTTGTCGGGTCAACCCGGGCATGGCCACTTCCAGCCCATCGCCACCCGCAGACTTGAATGCCGTCAGGAACTGACGCAACCGTTTACGGGTAAAACCATAAGCCTGGGGATGCGCCAGCACGGCCAGCCCTCCGGCCGCATGAATGTCTGCAATCGCCTCCTCCATGGTACACCAGGGGGTCGCCACAAAGGCGGATTGCCCCTGTTTGAGAAAACGGTTGAAGGCGTGGCGACTGTTACGCACACGACCTGCCTGCTCCAGATAACGGGCAAACAAGGGGCGCCCCGGAGCATCTGTCCCCGCGAGTTCACAGGTCCGCTCATAGCTATTCGCCAGCCCGGCTGCCCGGTCAAGACGGCGACCGATCTCGCGGGCACGGTTCACCCGCGCTGCCTGCTGGCTTGCCACCCGGTCATTGAGCCGGGCATTGTCCGTATCCAGCCAAAGCCCAAGCACATGGAATTCCCGGCTGTCGTGACGTACCGAGAGCTCGATACCGTTAATCAGGGTGATCCCGCGACGAACCGCCGCGTCGTGTGCCTCCTCAAGCCCTGCCAGGGTGTCGTGATCCGTCAGCGCCAGATGCGTCACGCCATAGTCCGCCGCACGGTCTACCAAGTCAGCAGGTGCCAGCGCACCGTCTGATGCAAGACTGTGACTGTGAAGATCGTAACAACGGGCGGATGGATCCACGGGAACCTCAGGGTCAAAAACAGGTCGGTAAGTTACCATATTGCAGGGTGAATTACTGCGCTGATGCCGCTACCATCAGGCGCTACCGATCACCGCCTGCAATGCGTCATACGCAGCACGGCGTGACACGCCATACACACCCGGATCCCGATGACAGACAATACACCCCAGGAAAAACAGGCTTCTGCGGCCAACCCCCGCAAGGAAAGCATGCTGGCCAACCTGCTGGTCAACATCATTATTCCCACTCTGATTCTCAGCAAGTTGTCCACTGACGACTATCTTGGCACCAAGTGGGCCATTGTGGTCGCCCTGGCCTTCCCGCTTGGATACGGGCTTCGCGACCTGCTCACCAGCCGCAAGATCAACTTCTACTCAGGGTTGGGCATTGTCAGCATCATGCTCACCGGGGGCATTGGCCTGCTTGAGCTGGATGCCAAGTACATGGCGATCAAAGAAGCCGCCATTCCCGGTCTGCTCGGGCTGGCCACCGTAGGCTCGCTGTACACCCGCTACCCGTTGGTGCGCACACTGGTATACAACGACACCCTTTTCGACCTGGAGAAGATCTCGGCGGGTCTGGCCTTCAAAAATACAGAGCAAGCGTTCGAGCGCACCCTGGTGGTCGCCTCATGGATGATTGCCGGCTCCTTCTTTGTCTCCTCGGTTCTCAATTACGTATTGGCCATTGTGCTTCTGAAAAGCCCGCCCGGCACGGCAGCGTTTAACGAGGAGCTGGGCAAGATGACCGCGCTGAGCTATCCGGTCATCGTGATTCCGTCGATGATCATCTTTGCCCTGGCGCTCTTTTATCTGCTCAGACGTCTCAGCAAACTCACCGGGCTGTCATTTGAAGAAATGATGGGCCAGAAGAACGGTTAACCGCAAAGGAAACACCATGTTTTACGCCATTATCAGCGAAGATGTCGCCAATTCCCTGCCGCTTCGCAAGAAGGCCAGAGAGGCCCATCTCGCTCGCCTGCAGACCCTGAAAGAACAGGGCCGGCTGCTTCTCGCAGGCCCCCACCCGGCTATCGACAGCGAAGAACCAGGCGATTCCGGCTTTACCGGCTCACTGGTCGTTGCGGAGTTCGAATCACTTGAGGCTGCGCAGCAATGGGCCGATGCCGATCCCTACATCGAAGCTGGTGTTTACGCTGGGGTGAAGGTCAAGCCCTTTAAGAAAGTACTGCCCTAACCCCCCGGAATTATCGATTTTTTACAAAGATGCCACGGCCTGCGGCGCGATTTGTGATTATGGTAGCGCCGCACGCTGATGCAGTGTTCTAGACTGCGCGACTTGTATATTGAGGAGTGATTCATGCTCGCACGAGTGATTGCCGTATTGGCACTGGTTATGGTCTGGGGAGGTGCTCACGCCTCGGCAGCCTGGGTCGATGACAGTATTTATGTGCCGATTCGCGCAGCTGCCAACCCCAGCGGACGCATTCTGCACCGGGGCATCAAAAGCGGCACCCGGATTGAGTTCATGGGCTTCGAAGGTGACTGGGCCAAGATCCGCTATGGCGATATCGACGGCTATATCGGCAAACAGTACCTCAGCCAGTCGCCCACGGCGGCGATCCAGCTTGAGCGGGCCCGCAACGAAAGCGAGCAGGCGAAAGCCGAGGCCGCCAAACTGCGCACCCAGCTGGCCGAGATCAAGGGAGAGCGCGATGCATTGTCTGAACAGGCGGGCGAGCTGAAACAGTCCCTGACCTCTCGCAGCGACGAACTGGAACAGTTGCAGGAAGTGGCGTCTGACCCTATCCGTCTCGATCAGGCCAACCGTCGCCTGAACGAGGAGCTGAGCCTGTATCGCTCCGAACTGGATCAGGTCAAGGCTGAAAACGTCATGCTGCGTAATAACAACACGTCGCAGATGTGGTTGACTGGCGTCGGCATTGCCTTGATCGGCATGATTTTTGGCTTTGTACTTCGCTCTCGCGGCGGTCGCCGCCCCAAAAGCGGCTGGGCCAACTGACTTATCCACTGCTGGCGGCAGGTCTGCTACGGGGCTCCCACTCCGGCAGACCTGCCTGCACTTCCAGCCTGATAACTACCCCGCTGATCCCTTCGTATCCAAACTCCCTTGGCCAGTAAACGTACGGCTCCAGCTCCCAGAAAAACCATGGGCGCCAGATGCTTTGCCGAAAACGAATGCTGGTACGCCAATTCTCTACCGCCGCAACCGGGTCGGTATACCCATCCAGGCCGATGCTGTAGCTCAGCCCGGTCCGTTGCCCAAGCTGCCAGTACAGTCGCGCATTCTGGTTGAAATACCAGTCACGGTTCAGTTCGTTATTCTCTTCGGTCAGCTCGTATTCGCTGCTGAAACGGAAACTGGTATTCAAGGTGACCGGCCGATCAAACTCGAACAGGCTGTTGCTGCCAAAGCCCTCAGGGTCTTCCCAATAGCCCTTCTGGGTAAACCGGAATGCCCATAGACTCTTCCCTATCGGGGTAAACCAGCGGTATCGGGCACGCACGAAGGTGGTGAGCTCGGAACGGAGCCCCACATCGATGTCCACATTCATGCGATCTGGCATGTTGGCGGCCCAGCGCAAGGCACTGCGAAAGCCCCCGTCGTCCTGCCCTACTTCTTCTGGCCGTGTATCGAGACCATCACGAAGCTCATCGTTTCGATCATTCTCGTTATCAAACACCAGACTCAAACGGTGCTGAAGATTGGGCAATTCGACCTTGCCACGGATATTGAATTCGCTGCTGTCATCGTCGTTATCTTGCCAACGGTTCGCACCAACAATGCGTAACTGGGTGCCGGCCGCATCTTCGTAGACATCATCAGGACGGGCAAAAAATCCATCGACCCAGCGACTGGGGCCACATACTGTTCGGGACATCCAGCCATGGGTACGGTCAAGCCAGCCTTGTGACACAAGCTCATGTCGACAGGGGTTGGGTCCGCTATCGTCAGAAAATTCGTCATCCCCGCTCAGCTCTTCGGCTGCTGTTGTCGGCTGGCTGACGAGTATCATCACCACCAGCAGACTCAGTAAGCGGCTTTCCTTGGCGCTCATGCATCCGAGCATAGCGGCTCTTTTCATTACGGGAAATCCTGTCCATAAAAAGAATGACCGAAACGGCACGGGACAACACCGACACCATTGGTTAGCATCCGCCACTGGCACACTGACGATGGCGCTACTATGACTTTCTGGCACAAGATTCGCGGTTCACTGGCTCTTCTTGGGATCGTTCTGAATACCCTGATTCTCTGCCCGGTCCTGTTCTTCTTTGCCCTGCTGAAGCTGGTTTTCCCGTTTGACGCTGCCCAGGTTGGGCTATCGAAGGTGCTGGTCTTTATTGCCGAGACCTGGATCGGGATCAACAACGGGATTGCTGCGCTTACCAGCCAGACTCGCTGGAACATCACCGGTATGGAATCTCTGGACCGCAATCAGTGGTATCTGGTTACCTGCAACCATCAAACCTGGGCGGACATTCTTGTCCTCCAGAAAATATCCAACCGCCGCATCCCCTTTCTCAAGTTTTTCCTCAAGCAAGAGCTGATCAAGGTACCGATTTTGGGGCTCGCCTGGTGGGCGCTGGATTTCCCGTTCATGAAACGCTACACCAAGGATGAAATCGCCCGTGATCCCTCGTTGAAAGGCAAGGATCTGGAAACCACCCGCAAGGCATGCGAGAAGTTCGCGTACTTCCCCACCTCGGTAATGAATTTCTTCGAAGGCACTCGCTTCGATGCGAAGAAGCATGCCTCACAGGCTTCGCCTTACCAGTACCTGCTCAAACCCAAGGCCGGCGGCGCCGCCTTTACGCTCAATGCCATGTCAGGACATTTGCGAAATCTGCTTGATGTGACCATTATCTACCCTCCGGGTGCACCGCGTTCGTTGCTGGCCTATCTGGGTGGCGCCATGCCAGTCGTGGACGTCATCGTGCAGCAACGGGTGATCCCCGCCTGGGCCTCAGAGGGTGATTACGAATCGGATCCGGAATTCCGCGCCCGTTTCCAGCAATGGATTGGAGACCTCTGGGACGAGAAGGACGCGCTGATAGCCTCACGAATGAAGCAGTGACCCTGGGAGAAGGAATCTGCTTCACACAATAAGGAACCCGGGATACCGGGCGCGACATTATGTTTGGCCGATTTCTTAAACCCCGCTGGCAACATGCCAACCCTGACATTCGACTCAAAGCTATCGAACTGCTTAACCCCCGTGACGACGCCCAGATCCTGGCACAACTGTCGCGGGGAGATGCCAGTGCCCTGGTCCGGGCCGCCGCCGCAGGCAGACTGATTGAACTGTCTCTCCTTGATGAAATTCACCAGCGTGATGAAGCGCCCTCGGTACGTGAAGCCGCATCCATGCGGATCATGGCGTTATTGGCCGGGACCACAGATGATGCCCCGAATCAGGATACCCGTTTACGGCTGATCCGATTGACCGGTAACGATGACGCTTTACGCTTCATCGCCGAGAACAGTCCAGACGACCACTGCCAACAAGCAGCCATCGAACGCCTGCGGGATCCATCCGCCCTGTTTCGCCTGGCGGTTGATGGCCGCACCGAAGCCTTGCGTGTTAGCGCCGCCCAACAGATTTCCGATTTGCCCACGCTGAAACGACTCGCTCGGGAAGGCCGTGACAAGCGGGTGGTTCGCCTGGCACGGGACCAAGCCCGGGTACTGCAGGAGAAAGAGCAGGCCCAAGAGGCCCGCAACGCAAAAGTGGTTCATCTTGCAGATCGCCTTGAGCAGCATGCCCGGCGCAGTGCCGATGCGCTCTACGGTCCCCGCCTTGAGCAACTTGAGCAACAGTGGCAACAACACCGTGATAATGCGACTCCGGACCTCTCTGCACGCGTAAGCCAGGCCCTCCAGCAATGCCGGGAACAACTGAATTCGCTACAGGAAGCGCACCGTCTTGAAGCCCTGCGTGATACCGCCCGGACCGAGCGTGACGCTTCTGCCCATGCACTTTATCAGCTGCTGAGTCAGAGCGATTCGCAAACCTGGGAGCAACAACTGGGGGAGCTCCGCTCTGCCCTTGCGACCCAACAGCGCCGCTGGCAGAGCGCCCATCAACAAAGCCCTGCCGATGAAAATGAAACCCGCGGTTTCAACGATCTGGTCGCAGCCTTCGAGAAAATGCTTTCGCTGGCCTTCCAGGCTCTCGAAGCAGAATCTGCCGATGCCTTGTTGCTACTGTCACAGCAATGGCCCTCTGAATATCCTCGTCCCAGTGCCTTGATGGGTATCGCTGAACCCGCCGCAGCGTCACCCAAACCCGATGCCCGCAAGCCCCGCACGACGCCTCACCGGGGTTTGCTGGTGGCGCTGAAGCGCGAACTCAGCAAAGGGAATCTTCGCCATGCCAACCGCCTGTGGCACAAGGCCGAGTCCATCGCTGAGGAAGAGAAGGACAGTGTTCTCAGTAAAGAGCTGGCCAAACTGACCGAACGCCGAGCGGAGCTACAAGACTGGCATCGTTTTGCTGCCCAGCCCAAAAAAGAAGCCCTTTGCGAGAAAATGGAAGGGCTAGCAACGACCAACGACGGCATGGACCCGCCCGAGCTCGCCACGGCCATACAGGCCCTCCATGACGAATGGCGAGCCCTGATGAGTTCAGATCAGGATGAAGACCAGGCACTTTGGGACCGATTCAAACAGGCGACTGATCAGGCTTACTTGCCCTGCCAGGCACACTTTGCCGAGCAAGACGCATTGCGTCAGCAGAATCTCATAAAGCGACAGGAGCTTTGCCAGCAACTCGAAAGCTTCATGGCTAATCAGAGCTGGGAAAACGTGGACTGGGAAGCCATCTGGCAGATTCGCCAGCAGGCCCCCAAGGATTGGAAGCAGCTTCAACCAGTACGGTTCACCGACAACCGGGAAGTGCAGAAACGTTTTTCCGCCCTGCTGTCTGATCTGGATGACAAGCTGAATCACTGGATCGAACAGGCCCGTAGCCAACGTGACGGTCTTATTCAGCAGGCGCAATCACTGCCCATCGAAGATGGACAGATTCAGGAATCCGTCAGACAGGCCCAGCAGCTACAAAAACAGTGGCGTACTACCGGCTGGGTTCCGCCCTCCGTTCATCGTGGCATGCAGAAGTCCTTCAAGCGCGCCATGGACCGGGTCTTTAACGAGCGCAATCGCCTGCACGACGCCCAAAAAGCCCAGCAAAGTGCACGGCTGGATGAGGCACAAAAAGCGCTATCGCAACTGGAATCCACTCTGGTTGCTCCCTTTTCCCGTGACAACGCGAAGCAGCTATCTGCCAGTCTCAGCGAAATCGATACCTTCAGTGATCTGCGCCTGCCCAGAGACATGAATCGTCAGCTGCAGCAGTTACGGCGACGGGCCAGAGAGCGCCTTGACCGCATGAGCGAATGGGAACAGTGGCAAGCCATGCAAGAGAGCTTGCAGGCGCTGCCCACCGGGGATCAATGTGAGGAACAGGATCTGGTACTGGCGGTTGCCTTTGAAGCACTGGCCGGGGTGCCCTCGCCCGAGCCCGAGCGCCAACGCCGCCTCGCCTGGCAGCTGGAGGCGTTACCTGCCGCCATGAAGCGTCAGGGCTTCGCAGTACTGGATGAGATGGCCAGGCTGCTGGAGCGGCATCAAGGCGCTGTTTGCGCCAACGCCAAAAACCGTATGCACGCAGCCCTGGCTGTCCTTGAGCCCGGTAACGGATAACATGAGCAATATTATGACTCGCTTTGCGCGAAGCCCCAAAGGACTGCGATGGTTTTTGAACATCTACGGCCCCTACCTTGGGGCCGGCGTTCGCGTCGATTATCTCGCCGAAGACTTTCGTGAACTGAAAGTCTCAATGGGCCTGCACTGGTTCAACCGTAATTATGTCGGCACGCATTTTGGTGGCAGCCTGTATTCCATGGTCGACCCCTTTTATATGCTCATGGTCATGAACGTACTCGGGCGGGAATATGTGGTATGGGACAAACGCGCAGACATTGACTTCATCCGCCCCGGCAAGGGCCGGGTCCATGCGCACTTCCGGTTGACCGACGATGACCTGAGGGCGATACATGAAGCCACTGAGAGTGGAGAGAAATACCTGCCAACCTGGCAAGTCGAGATCGTCAATAATGAAGGTGAGTGCGTCGCACGAGTGAACAAGACACTCTATATCCGTCGCAAGAACACCACATCAGGCACCTGAGCCCTCTTTACTGACCATACCCTGAGTGGGTTTCCAGAAAATGCCGCTCGTCACTACTGCTGTCACGGCCGAGTACCTTGTTTCGGTGCGGGAAGCGGCCAAAACGGCGAATGATCTCCCGGTGTTCCCTTGCCGCTGTCAGGTGGCCCTCGATAGAGCCCTGGATGGCCCCTGGCGCCTCTTGCTGAATCTCTTCAAGGGAGCTCACGCACAGATCATGCAGATCCTCGTCTTCTGCATGCATTAACGGCATGACAAAGAAGACCTGGCCACACGGCGGCAGACTGCTGGTCATCCGTCGTGACAACCCTTCCACTGCCAGCGTGGCAGCCCGGTGGTCACCGGCAAATGCCCGGGGGGTTCGGCGGAAAATATGACGGGGGAACTGGTCCAACACCAAAATCAGGGCCAAGCGGGACAAGGGCTGGCGCTCCCAGTCCACCAGCTCCTGCTGCAGTGCGGCATCGACCATCGGGGCAAAACGGTGCTCGATTTCGGCGTCATCACCGGCATTGGCCCGAAACCATTTGCGCATGGCCGGCTCACTGGGCCAGCCCCGCTCAATCCCATCCTCAAACCAGTAATCCAGCACTTCCTGCCAGGGCGAGACCAGATCAAACATGCAAACTCCCTATCCTGCCCGTTGGTCAGCGGTGTTGGCTGACACGGACGCACAACCAACGGGTAACAGCGGGCCGATCACCGTCAGGGCATTGTCCAGCAGTAAGGACTGGACATCCGCCGTGGGGTGGATACCGTCCTTCTGAATACCGTCTTGTTCGAAGACGCCCTCCAGAAAAAACGGGAACAGCGGCACATCCAGTTCCCTGGCCACCTGGGCAAACTGCTGTTCAAACAAGCGAGCATACTGCTCGCCATAATTCGGCGGAATCCGCATACCGAGCAACACAGGGGTTGCACCACTTTCACGGCTTAACGAAACCATCTGCGCGATATTCTGTCTCATGGCTATGGGGGACAGTCCACGCAATCCATCATTGCCACCCAGTTCGATAACCACGATCTCCGGCTGATGCTGCTCAAGCAGGCCGGGCAGCCGGCTTTTGCCACCGGCAGTGGTTTCGCCACTGACTGACGCATTGATCACTTCCAGATTGCTGCAGGACGCATCCAGTGACTGTTCAAACAGGTGAACCCAGCCTTGTGACTTTTCAATGCCATAGGCTGCACTGATACTATCGCCCAGTATCAGAATCCCGTTCGCACGCGCTAGCGTTGCGAATCCAACAAGTGCCATCAGCAACAGTGGCCTGACCATGAGAGACAACATGAGCAATACAACTCCGGTTCTGAATGCCAAAAATGTAGGAAAACAGGTCTCCGGGCCGGACGGCGACCTGACACTGTTGCAGAATATCACGTTACAGGTAAATGCTGGCGACAGCCTGGCCATTACGGGCCCTTCCGGCTCCGGCAAGTCGACACTGTTGTCCTTGTTGGCCGGTCTGGATGTGCCCACATCCGGAGAAGTCCTGCTACAGGGCCAGGCATTCAGCAGCCTTAGCGAAGACCCCAGAGCCCGCCTGCGCGGCAAGCATTGCGGTTTTGTGTTTCAGCAGTTTCAGCTGGTGGCTGACCTGAATGCCATGGAAAACGTCATGCTGCCTCTGGAAATCCTGGGGCGAGACAACGCCCGGGACATCGCCAGTCACTGGCTCGAGCAGGTAGGGCTTGCCCAACGTCACCACCATTTCCCGGCGCAACTGTCGGGCGGTGAACAACAGCGGGTCGCTCTGGCCCGCGCCTTTGCGGTCTCCCCCGCCATCCTGTTTGCCGATGAACCCACTGGCAGCCTGGATTTTGCCAACGGTGACCATGTTGCAGACCTGCTCTTCCGGTTGAATCAGGAACAACAAACCGCTCTGGTACTGGTGACTCACGACCCGGAACTGGCCAGCCGTTGTCAGCGCACCTGCACGCTTCAGGAGGGTCAGCTCAGTGGCGAGTAAGCAACGCACGTCCGGCGCCTTCCTCAAACCCTGGCGCTCGCCCGCCTTTCGTATTCAGGCCCTGGCCATGCTGGTGGCGGCACTGGCAATGACCACCATGCTGGCATTACGGGACACCGTAAACGATCGTTTCAGTCAGCGTACCGCAGTTGCCTTGGGCGGCGACCTGGTACTGGAAGGCACCCGCTTCCCGGAACCTGCCCAGCGTGAATTGCTCGACACCGTGCGCCATGCCGAAACAGTGAATTTCGCCAGCGTATTGATTCAGGACGATCAGTTCCTGCTGGCGAGCGTCCGGGCGGTAACTCACAACTATCCGCTCTATGGGGAGTTGCTGATCAGCGATGACCGCTTTTCTTCGCCTTACGCTGCGCAACAGGCTCCAGCCACCGGCCATATCTGGCTGGCGGGCCAGGCCCTTGACCGGCTTGGCCTGTCTGTCGGCGACAGCGTGACGCTGGGCAATCTGTCGCTCAATATCGAACGGGTGATTGTTCAGGAACCGGATCAGCAATCGGGCTTCTATAGCATGAATCCGCGTGCGCTGATTGCTGTCGACGATCTGGAGGCCAGCGGCGTACTCGGCCCGGGCAGCCGCTATAAACATCATGTGCTTATCGCCGCGCCGGCAGCAGAACACGAAAGCCTTACCGAGCGTCTTGAGCCGACTCTTCGGGTCGATCAGGAAATCGAAACCGCCAAGAATACCGAGCTTCGCCAGCGCGGCCCTATTCGACAAATGTTTCTCTGGTCACAGCTGGCCGTCATGCTGGTTATCCTGCTGTGCGCGGCCGCCATTTACCTCACTGCCAGTCATCGTGCCCGTCAGCAGCAGACACTCTGTGCGGTGATGAAGACGGCCGGGGCAACACAGCGTCAAATCGCCAGCCGATTACTCGGCGCGGATGCATTGGCGCTGTGCCTGCCTGCACTGGCGGGGGCGTTGCTTGCCACGGGTATCGGCCTCTGGATCAGTCAGACACTGGAAGCAGGCTCACACCTGCCCGCCGGTGCCCTGGTACAGGGCCTGATCGGTCCTGCCGTTCTGTGGCTGGGGTTTGCTGCGCCCACCTTATGGCAACAACTGCAGCGCTCACCGCTGTCTCTGCTGCGCGATGAAGCTGGGAGTACCGGCCAGGCCCTGCCCCTGATCATCGCCGTGCTCGCCCCGCTCCCCCTAGCCGCTCTGCTCACCGGCTCGCTGGCAAGTCTGTGGCCCTTATTGTTAGTGACCCTGGTTGCAGCCATCGGCTTGCCCCTGCTGTTGTGGCCCTTGATTAGTGGTCTGGATCGAGTGATCAGCAAAGCGCCGTTAGCAGCTCGTCTCGCCTTCCGCCGTCTCAGCCGTCGCAAGACCACCACCTTGCCATTACTGGCGGCACTGATTATTTCGCTGTCAGTACTGTCCATGTCACTACAGACCGGTAACCAGCTGCTGGGCCAGTGGCGAGCCACCTTGCCGGAGCAGGCGCCGAATTATTTCGTGATCAACCTGTTTGATAACGACATTGATGGTTTCAAAGGCTGGCTTGCACAGCACGAAAGCGCCGAACAACCGCTTTACCCTGTGGTGCGGGCACGATTGACCGGCTTGAACGGTGAACCGGTGCGTGAAGCCGTCACCAAAGAGCAAGACCGTGGCACCCGGGCACTCAACCGGGACCTGTCACTGACCGAGTCTGATAGCTTGCCCGATAGCAACACCCTGCTCGAAGGGCGTTTCGCCCGGCATGCAGGGGAAGTCACCGTGGAAAGCAAACTGGCGGAGTCGCTGGGGCTAAAAGTGGGCGACGCCCTGACCTTTACCGGCGCGGCTGCGCCTTTCGACGCCACCATAACGGGTTTCAGGGAGGTGGACTGGGAAAGCTTTGCACCGAATTTCTACTTCATTTTTGCTCCCGGCACGCTGGAAGCCCAGAGCCGGACCTGGATTACCAGTTTCTATCTGCCGGAATCGGAAGCCGGTGCGCTGGCAGAGCTGGTTAGCCGCTACCCCCAGATCAGTCTGCTGGATGTGAATGCGATCCTGACAACCCTGCAGGAAATCATACGTCAGGCCAGCACCGCGGCCTTCCTGGTGGGGGTGCTGTTGATGATTGCTGCCCTGTTGGTGCTACTGGCTGCCTTGTTATCCAGTGCCGCACAAATTGGCAAAGACAATCAGCTGTTGATCATTCTCGGCGCCGGTCACAACCTGCTGCACCGTACCACGGCCCTGCAGGCACTCTATCTGGGGGGCGGTGCGGCGCTGCTGGCGAACCTGATCCACCTTGCGGCACTTTGGCCTCTGGGGCAGCGGCTGTTCGATGGTGCGCTTCCGCTTTCCCCCTGGATGCTGATTCCCTGGCTCGCGCCGGCAATCCTGGCCACTCTGGCCTGGCGGTTACCGCCACTGAAACCCGCAGGCCATCAGGTAACCCGGCAATAGCCCCGAACCAGCGGGGTCATCCCTCCGCGCTGGCCCCACCTTGCCTGGCAAGAAGCAGAAACAGGGCCATTGCCAGAAGGCTGCTGCCTGCCATCAGTGCGGTCATGGGGATCGGAGTACCGTCATGCAGCGTGCCCAGTAATGCCCCGACAAGCCCCGCCATCAGAAATTGCAGCGCCCCGTTGAGGCCGGTCGCCGCCCCGCTGTCACGCTCAAAGAGCGACAGGAAGCTGGCAATGCCATTGGGCATCACCAGGGCCATTATGCCGCACACTATCATGATCAGTGGAATCGCCAGCCATAGGGTCAAGAGGCCGCCAAGGGTGAGCAGTAACAGGCTCGAGGCCGCAACGGCCTGAATCAACAGCCCGGTTTTCATGATCGCCGCTGTCTCATACCGCCGCAGCAACAACACATTAAGCCGATTGAGGGACAGCATGGCGACCACATTGGCGCCAAACGCCAGTGGGAACTGTTTGGAGCTCAGTCCGAAATGTTCCATATAAAGGAAAGCGGCATCGGTGATGAAGGTGAACATGGCGGTAAACGACAAGGCATTGGCCAGGATAAACCCCATGGCAGGGCCGTTACGCATCACACGACCGTAGGCGAAAAACAGGCGACGAAGCAGACTTTCACGGTCTGCGGAAGCAGACTGACGACGGACTGTGGGCAACAGAAAGACCACCATCATGAATACCAGAACGCCATACCCCGCCAACATGATGAAGATGCTTTTCCAACCCAGGGTGTTGAGCAGCAGGGAGCCGATGGCGGGCGCCAGCAACGGTGCCAGCAACATCACCAGGCCGATGGTGGTCAGAACCTGCGCGGCCTGTCGCCCGGTAAAATGGTCACGCACCGAAGCGGCGGCGATTACCACTGTGGCGCCACCGCCCAGAGCTTCCACAAATCGAAGCAAATACAACTGTTCCACCGTAACAGACCACGGAATCATCAGGCTGGCGGCGATAAACAGTACCAGCCCCGTACAGGCAACAGGCTTACGGCCATACTGGTCAGAGAAGGGGCCACCAAGCCACTGCCCCAGAGCGACGCCAAGCACATAGACACTGACGGAGATCTCCACATCATGAATCGGGACATCAAAGTGGCCCGCCATGGTCAACAGCGCGGGCAAATACGTATCGATGGCAAGCGGGCCCAGTGCAACGAGGGTACCCAACATGATGGCCAGGCGGCCGGGGCTAATGGCGGACATGAAGATTCCGGAATTCGGGAGACAGGGTCAGGGAAACAGGATGGTAGCGCATGTCAGGCAGAGGATCACGCAAACACTGAACCATATTCATATTTATTTTCAGGCGACGATTTTCAACAGCCTCATACCTTTAGCGACTCAAAAACGGGTTGCCAGCACGTCCCGGTACTGTGAGTATTAGCGCGTCTAGAGGGAGATCACTCTATGTTGGACGCATTGATGCGCCCCTTGTCTTTGGCAAGCCATCGTCATAATACCGCCATCGTGACAGTCGTTATCGGCCACTGATCTCCCTACCCCCTTCCTGAGACAGGACTTGCATGGATCTTAGCGTTTCTTTCCAGTTGGCCATCATCACGGTGGTCGCCTTCGCCTGCCAGTGGCTCGCCTGGCGGATCAAATTGCCCGCCATTTTGCCCCTGCTGTTGACCGGTCTGGCCCTGGGCCCCGCTACCGGTGTCCTCAGCCCTCAAACCCTGTTTGGTGACCTGCTGCTGCCTGGTGTGTCGTTGGCGGTTTCCATCATTCTGTTTGAAGGCGCCATGACCCTCCGATTTGACGAGATCCGGGGGCTGGAAAAGACAGTTCGGCGACTGGTTACCTGGGGTGCTCTGGTCACCTGGTCTGTGGTGACCGTCTCGGCATGGTGGCTGTTGAAGTTGCCGCTTGGGCTTGCCTTGCTGTTTGGCGCGCTGGTGGTCGTTACCGGCCCTACCGTAATTGTGCCGCTACTGCGTAGTGTGCGCCCGGTCAGCAGTGTCTCACGACTGCTGCGCTGGGAAGGCATCGTGATCGATCCGATCGGTGCGATTCTGGCCGTACTGGCCTACGAGCTGGTGGTCGCCACCGGGCAGGACGGTGCCTTGCTACATACCCTGTGGCTGTTCTTCCAGACCATCGCTGTCGGGGCGGCCATTGGTGGCGTCGTGGCACTGGCTCTGGCCGAACTGCTGCGTCGACATCTGATCCCTGAATACCTGCGCAGTTTTCTGGTGCTGTCCTTCGTGGTTGGCGAATTCGTACTGGCCAACGGCTTGAGTGAAGAATCCGGGCTGGTTGCCGTGACCGCCACCGGTATCGTCCTCGCTAACCGCAAAGGGGTACGCACCGACGACATTCTCCACTTCAAGGAGAACCTGTCGGTGATGTTGATATCCGGGCTGTTTATCGTGCTGGCTGCCCGACTGCAGATGGAAGAGCTGAGCAGACTCGGCCTCACTGCATTCGCCGTGCTGGTCATCATCCAGTTGGTCGCTCGCCCGCTGTCTGTATTGATCTCCACCGTGGGCTCATCGCTGAACTGGCGTGAAAAATCGCTACTGGCATGGATTGCGCCACGCGGCATTGTAGCAGCGGCCATTTCGGCCCTGTTCGCAGAGCGACTGCAGCAAAACGGGGTTGCCGGTGCGGAAATGCTGGTGCCTCTGACCTTTATGGTCATTATCGGCACCGTTGCCCTGCAAAGCCTCACCGCCCGACCGCTGGCACGGCTGCTGAAAGTCGCCGAGCCGGCCCCCCGCGGCTTCCTCATTGTCGGTGCGAACCCGGTCGCGCGTGCGGTGGGTGCTGCCCTGCAAAAGAACAACTTCCCGGTGACGGTCACCGATTCCAGCTGGGAATCGATCCGGGCCGCGCGCATGGAAGGCCTGGGTACGTTCTATGGTAACCCGGTGTCCCAGCATGCAGACCAATACCTGGATCTGGTGGGCTGCGGCAAGCTGCTTGGCCTGAGCCCGCGCCGTGAGCTGAACACCATGTCGACCATGCGTTATCGGCTGGAATTCGGCGAGCAGAACATCTTCAGCTTGCCCACGCCAAAGTCCGAGAAAGAGGTGAAACACGAAGTGGCGCCCGAACATCGTGGTGCCACCCTGTTTGGCCCCGAGATGAGCTATGCGCGGCTGGCCAGCCTGTTGAGTCAGGGGGCCGAAATTCGCAAAACCCGAATTACTGAAGAGTTCGACTTCGACGCGTACTTGAGCACCAGTGGCCGTCAGGTCTGGCCGTTGTTTGCCATTGATTCCCGTGACCGTATCCACATCTTCACCGCAGAAGGCAAACCCGAACCCCGAGCAGGCTGGCACATTCTGGGCCTGGTGAAAGAAGACGTGGCCAAAGAAGAAGCCAAGGCTGAAGCACGTGCGGAAGCGGCCGCAGAACGCACCTCTTCAGACAAGGACAAACCGAAGGACGCTGGAGACAGCAAGGAAAAGGGGTTACCGGGCTAAGCCGGTGAGCCCTCGGGTCGTGTGGCCTCGTCGTCGCTAAAGGCATCGATGAGTCCGCAGACCCTGCCATCATCCAGGTGACAATCCGGCGCGCCCTGCCACTGGGCCATGGCTGCACGCATCCTCCGGCTCAGAGCTTGCAGTTCCTGAATACGCTCTTCGACTTCCTGTAACCGGGTTTCGATCAAGCTACGGACATTCCCGCAAGGTGTCTCACCCTGTCGCGACGCCTGCGCCAGCGACTGGATATCGGTCAAGGTAAAGCCCAGAGAGCGGGCCTTGATGGCAAAACTGAGTAAGCGCAGATCTTCACAGTCGTACTGCCGATAGCCATTGCCGGGGTCTCTCTGCGGCTGCAACAGCCCAATATCCGTGTAGTGGCGAACGGTTTCGGTGGTGGTATTGGCCTGTCTTGCCAGGTCGGACACCCGCATATCGCTGACTCCTTCTGTGATCACCGGCCACGTACCTGACCGACATGCTTCCCGGCTATTCCTCGCTCCAGTCACCCAATGCCTCGGGGACTGCTTCATCACGCCTCAGGAAGTACTGATGGATTGCAGCTGACAAGGTGGCTGCACCCAATGAGTCTGACAGGGAATCGAGAAATTTGTTTCCTGGCCCGTTGGAGACCGTGTCCCGGGACACGGTCGCCAGAAAACACTGTAGTGCCACATCGGCTAACGACATGTTGTCCTGATGACGTAGCCAGGTCGTCACCAGCATCGTATCGACCTGTGGACACATCTGCCTGGCCAGCGCCGCATCGCCAACCAGCCATGCCAGCCAGGGATCATCGCCCAGCACCTTCTGAAGCCCGGTAACGGTTTGTGGCAGAGAGGAAGCAGGCACCACCATCAGCTGCCACAGTGCCGGTGGCGTCGGCTCAATCTGATACTCCAGGGCGGTCTGCTCACAGGGCTGACCACTGCATTGCGCCAGCCACAGGGCCAGTGGTGCTGCCCTGCCGACCGCTAATTGAGCGAGGGTGTCAGACTCCGGTGTCTTGCCGAGCGCCTCCAGAAACGCTTTCCCGTCATGACTACCCAGCCAACGCCGCTCGGCGAGCAGACCCGCCAGTGACAAGCCGGTCGTGTAATCGTGCAGATCTTCCAGCCGATACTCTCTGCCGGGAACACCGGTAATACGAATGAAGCCTACCCGGTCGTCGGCAAAATGCAGCCGCGCCCGGGCGGCAAAACGTTGCCCGTTACTGTTGTAACCGGTGATGGCAAAACGTTGAAAATGGCTATCGGCAAACAACCGTTCGAGATCCACGCCGGGCAGCGTTGTCAGGGGGTGATGGGCGATCACGGGAGCCAGCCCACCGTTGGCGAGGTCCGCCCGCAACGCCTTCAGGGTGATATCGCCAGCGTCTGACGCCTGAGTCGAGCTTGCCAGCAACACCGCCAGCAATAGCAGGCACCCACGTTTTACGCCAAGGAACATCATCGAAGTCCATCACACAACCGGTCTGGCACAGACTACCGATTCAGAAGCGCCGCGGGTACCCGGTTATCTGCCGAATCGAGCGGTACAACGGTGACAACCGATCGTAGAGACGCCGGTAGACCTGTCCATAGAGCGCATCGTAGGTACCCGCATACTCCGCCCGGGGCTCAAAGCGGTCACCGGTACGGGTCATGGCAGCCACCGCCGTGGCGTAGTCCGGGTGTAATTTCATCGCCACGGCGGCGTTGATCGCCGCCCCAAGGCCCGATGTTTCGGTGGTATGGGGACGCTCCGCCGGTAACCCGAAGATGTCTGCGGTGATCTGCATGATGGCATCACTCTGGGAGCCCCCACCAGACACCTTGAGGGTGGTGACGGGGACCTTGTTGCGTTTCTCCAGGCGTTCCTTGCCTTCGCGCAGGGCGTAAGCGATGCCCTCAATGATGGCTCGATACAAATGCGCGCGGGTATGCACATCACCGAATCCGATGATCGCCCCCTTCGCTTCCGGGCCAGGAATACGCACTCCGGGGTTCCAGAAAGGTTGGAGCATGAGCCCCATGGCGCCAGGGGGTGACTCGTCAAGAAAAGCGTCAAACAGCGTCTCCGGGGCAACACCGAGGGCATCGGCCTGTGCCACCTCGGGTTGGGCAAATTCGCGCTTGAACCAGTTCACCATCCAGTAGCCCCGCTGAACAATGATCTCGGAGTTGTAACGCCCGGGCACGGCGGCGCCGTAAGCCGGCACGAAAGGAATCGGCTCGACAAAGCGTGCATTACAGGTGTTAAACGTGGCCGTGGTGCCATAACTCAGGTTGCCCACCTCGGGGCTGAACGCGCCGGCCCCCAGGACTTCACAGGCCTTGTCGGCGCCACTGGCCACCACCGGCAGTCCTTTCGGTATGCCGGTATGGCGACTGGCTGCAGCGGTTACCTCACCCAGAATCTCACCCGGTGAGACCAGCTCTGGTAGCTGCTCACGTGTTACCTGCAGGGCCTTCCATTTGAAATCATGGGCGGCTGCCCATTGGTGGCGTTTGTAATCATAGGGAAGGTAGCCCACCTGCGAGGCGGTACAGTCCTTCACTTCACCGGTAAGGCGGTAATTGAGGTATCCGGATAACAACAGGAAATGCCGGGTTTTGGCCCACATCTCGGGCTCATCCACCGCCAGCCAGTTGCATTCGGCCTTGGAACGGAATTGCCTGAGCGTCTCCTTCTGCCCCAGCAGGTTTACCGGGGCCGCCATCCACCAGGGAAGATCCGGGTAATCGGCCGTGCGCCGCTGGTCCAGCCAGATCACCGCGGGGCGAAGCGGACGCCGTGTCCGATCCAGGCAAACCACCGACGCGCGCTGGGTGGTCAAAGAGACCGCAACAACCCGCGACTTGAGGTCCGGATGCGCGCTCCACAATGCCTGGCAGGCCTGGCCAAGTTCTTCCCAGAAATAATTGGCATCCTGCTCGGCCCAACCGGGTTGAGCAGACACGTAGGGCTCAATATGACGCTGGGATTTGGCGACCAGCTCCCCTTGCGCATCAAATAACATCGCCCTGGCACTTTGCGTGCCCTGATCGAGCGCCAGCAGCAAGGGGGTCTCGGTCATGCTCAGCCTGCCATCCGTTCCATGTCCGGGAGCCCGGGCACCCCATAAAAGCGTTCGTGCAGGCCCAGATAACGCTGAACTTCCTGCTCCCAGCGGTCGTCGTCCCAGCCGAGGCCTTGCTGGATCAATGCACGATAGCGATCAAGAACCGCCAAGCCCGCATTCGGCTTGATGAGCCCCAACCGCGTTCGTCTCAGCATCAGATCATCCAGATGCACGACAGACTCATTGTCGAGCAGCCACTCGATGAAACCCTGATCATCCTGACTGGCATGCAGGAAATGCTGTACCGCTTGCGGGGCATTTTCCAATGGTTGATACATGGGCTCGCGGGTTTTCTGGCCCGCTCGATGCGCGCGGGCGTCGATCAGCCCGGTTGCCAGCAAGGCATCCAGGGCGATCAGCCGGAATGTGGTCAATTTGCCACCACTGACGGTGACAATGCCATCGGACTCCCAAACAGCATGATCACGACGTTCCTTGGACGGATCGACACCTTTGCCCGAGGCAATGACCGGCCGTACGCCGGCAATGGTGGCGTAGACATCATCACGGCTCACTGTCACGTCCGGGAACTGGGTGTTGATGAGTTTGAGCAGATACTGGAGTTCCCGCTCGCTGGCACTGGCTTCGATGTCCATGTCTTCCGGGTGGTCCAGATCGGTGGTACCCACGCAGGTGACCCCTTCCCAGGGGAAAACAAACACCGGGCGACCGTCGTCGGGGTGCATGACTGTCAAGCAATCGCTCACGGGAAGCCGGGCGGGATCAATAAACAAATGACTGCCGCGTAGAGGTCGCACACGGGACTCACTACCGGACAGTCGATCTGCCCAGGCTCCCGTCGCATTGATCACATGGCGTGCCTGCAAGGTGGCAGAGCCACCACTGACCCGATCTGTCACGGAGACCTCGAAGCTCTCGGCCACGCGCTGCGTGCCTGTCACCCGGGTATAGTTCTGGGCCAGCCCACCATGCCGTGCCGCTTCCAGCAAGGTCCGCATCACCAGACGGCAGTCATCCGTGAGGGCATCAGTGTAACTCATGGCCCCTGTGAGGCCGTCTGTGTTCAGGCCCGGAGCACGTTTTTCCACTTCGGCCCGGTTGAGATAGCGGTGATCCCGAATACCAGCAAGGAAATCGTACAACCAGAGAATCGCTTTCATGGGCCAACGGCCAGGAAACACCCCTTTCCTGAGCGGAAAAAGATAGGTGGCACGTTCCACCAGACCAGGCAGTTCCTTGAGCAGACGCTCGCGCTCGAGCAACGAATGCCGGGTAAGCCGGACATCACCCTGGGCGATATAACGGAGCCCGCCATGAACCATTTTGGACGAACGGCTGGACGTTCCCCAGGCATAATCGGTCTGCTCCAGTAGCAGGACCTTGAGGCCACGCCGGGCAGCCTCCAGCAAAATACCCGCCCCGGTAATTCCGCCACCGATGACCAGCAAATCCCATTGCTGTTGTGCCAGTTGTTCCAACGGTTGCCGCTTGCCCAACATTGTCATCATCCCTGTTTGTCTGTGACGTCTGAATCCTGAATCAGGCAGCCCGGATTCAGTCTCTGCTGCGGATCAAAATGGCCGATAAGGCTGCGTATTGCGGCCATGCCTTCCTGCCCTTTTTCATGGATCAGCCAGGGCGCATGATCACGGCCCACGCCATGCTGATGGCTGATGGTGCCGCCATTGGCAACGATGGCCTCGCTGGCAGCCTGTTTCATGGCTTGCCAGCGAGCCAGTGTTTCCGGGTAGCTGGCGGAACAGCGGAAGACATACGTGGTATAGATACTCGAACCCTGCGGGTAGAGATGCGACAAATGGGTGAAGACGTGCACCTGCTCACCGTCACCGGCCTGCTCGCGAACCGCTTGCTCCATGGCCTTCATGGCCGGGGTCACCTGCTTCCAGTTTACCGCTGTCTCAAAGGTGTCGACCACGTAGCCATGCTCCCAGAGGCCGTGTCTCAGATACGGCGAACGGAACCGTGATTCTTCCCATTTTTTGCCGAGCAGCGTTCCGATCACTACCCCCCCTGCGCCTCGGATGCGTTGCCTGGCTGCAGCCAGGGTCTGGCGACTCTGGCGCCGCTCGCCAGTGACCCCAAAGGTGATCATGCACTTTTCATCGCCACAACCCCGCAGGCCCAGATAGCGATGCAATACAGATACCAGTTTTTCGTGACCGGCAAGCATCAGGTGGCTTCGGGTCTCTTCCGGGTTGGACACACGCAACATCGACAGGGGAAGCCTGGCCTGGGTCATCCCCCTGACAAGTTCCACCGCAGTGTCCCAATTCGGGGCAAAGGCAACGTGAAAGGATTCGGTTTCCGGCAGTGGGGTAACCCTGACCTTGACCTCGGTAATGATCCCCATGCGCCCTTCAGAACCGAGGATGATCTCGCGGATATCCGGACCGGCTGACGAGGCCGGGATGGCAGGAATCTCCAGGGTGCCGCGGGGTGTCTCCACCCTGCCCCCTGCGAACATTTGCTCAATACGACCATAGCGCATGGATTGCTGGCCACTGGAGCGACTGGCGACCCAGCCGCCAATGGTCGACAGCTCCCAGGACTGCGGGAAATGCCCCAATACATAGCCCTGTTCTCGCAGTTGCTGTTCTACCTGCGGACCCGGGGTGCCAGCCCCAAAGGTGGCAATCTGGCTCTCACGGTCCAGCTCAACAAGACGGTTCATACGCGCCAGTGACAGGGTCAGCACCGGTTTGCTGGAAGGCTGGGGATTGATATGTCCTGCAACGGAAGTCCCGCCACCGTAGGGGATCACCACGACATCGTGCTGCTCGGCCCAGCTGAGTAGCTTGCGGACTTCCCCACTGGTTTCGGGTTCTGCTACCCCGTCGGGAAAATGCCCAAACTCGCCCGAACGCATGGCAAGCCAATCGGGGAGGCTTTGACCGCGGGCATGGCGGACGCGAATTTCCGGGTCGGTGCTGACAAGGGGATGAGCGGCAAGACGGCTAGCCGGAACCTGATCCAGCACGGACTGCAGTTCGGCGTCAGGCAGCGGTTCGGCCCTGCCAAGGCGCGCCTGCACAAAGCGCAGCCCAAAGGGCTTCAGTGGATAATTATTGGCGCTGTCGCCCCAGCCATTCCAGCGTCGCATGCAAATTCTCCAAGGTTTTTCGCATGTTATCGCTGTTCGGCTCCCCTTTCACTGGCGCTGCAGGACAGGGGCATGGACTATTTCGGACACACTTATTTGAGCAGCCATTTGCGTACACCCCGACGGCGGGCTCCGGCCCTTTGCTCCTCAAGATCGGCCAGCATGGACTCGATAGACGCAGACACTTTGTCGCGCAAGTCCCAGCACGCGTTCTTGTCCCCTTCCTTACCTGCATAGTCAGTACTGGGGATCGGTTTGCCAATCTGAAACCAGAGGGGTTCAGGCTTGGGCAGCAAGGTGGGGCCTAGCCCCCGGCTCAATGGCATGAAGGTATCGCCATCACGCAAAAGATTGTCCACGGGCTTGCGCTTGAGCAACCATTTGCCCAGCCGTGAGCGTTTGAAATCCTGGCTGTCATAGAGAATCTTGTACGTCATGTCGCAGCCCGCAGAGGCAAACGGGATGATGTCATAACCATGCTGGATGGCCATCCGGGCAAACCCGGTCCGCTGCTTCCATACCAACTTGTGGATCTCGTCCTTGCGCATGGCCACCTCACGAGCACCACCGGGGAACACCAGCACATGCTGACCCGATTCCATCAATTGGGTGCAATTTGCCGGTGTGCCTTCCACCGCGCCCCAACGGGTCAGCAGCTTGCCCCAACCCGGCACATCAAAATGCAGCCGGTCACCCAGTGCGCGAGGGAAAACACCAGTCTGACGATAGAGCTCGAGCACAAAAAGAGGTGAATCGATCAGGCCATACAGCCCGTGGTTACCCACAAACAGCGCCGGTCGCTGGGCATCAACATTTTCTGCCCCACGCAAGACCGGGGAAAAGTACCACTTCTGAATGCGCAGAATGCGTTCCATCAAAGCAACGGGTGGCGGAGAAAATGACGAACTTTTCATCCAGGGTCCTGTCTTTGTCAGTACCGATTGGCAAACTTGAGACGCGGCACTTTACCAGCTTTTACACGGTCGCTATGGTTCATTCGGGACTAAAGCGTTAAAAAAACCAATAAGTTATGCATTCCAAGGGAGTATTCATGAAACGTTTTGCGGGTTCGCTGATTCTTGCCGGTACCGTTGCTGTCACAGGCTGTAGCACCATTAATCCCTACACCGGAGAGAAGCAGACCTCCAAGGCCACTTCCGGGGCCGCAATCGGTGCGGTGGCCGGTGCCTTGATCGGTATTGCTACCTCTGACAGCGCCAAGGAGCGCAAGGAACGCGCACTGGCCGGTGCCGGCATTGGCGCCATCACTGGCGGCGGCGTCGGTTATTACATGGACGTGCAGGAAGCCAAGCTTCGCCAGAAACTGGAAGGGGCTGGGGTATCTGTGACTCGTGACGGCGAGAACATCATTCTCAACATGCCGGGCAACCTGACCTTCGCCACCGACAGCACCAATGTGAAATCCTCCTTCAGCCCTGTTCTGGATGCCGTGGCCGAGGTACTCAAGGAGTACAAGTCCACCATGATCCAGGTCGCGGGTCACACCGATAGCACAGGTGGCGACCGCTACAACCTGCTGCTCTCCCAGCAGCGAGCCCAGGCCGTGGCCAATTCTCTGGCGGGCTTCGGTGTCGAGCAGGTGCGCATGGATATTGTCGGCTTTGGCGAAACCCAGCCGATCGCCAGCAACAGCACCGCCAGCGGCCGTGAACAGAACCGCCGCGTAGAGCTGACCCTGCTGCCCTACACAGACTAGACCAACTCGATTCGCGGGCAGGCGCAGGCTTGCCCGCTTCTCTCTTGCATCATCCCCCTTCCTCACCAAGCCCTCCACTTATTCGACTTTGACGTGCCTTTGCGGATGTTTTTCGAGGTGACCCGCGGCAATATTGATACCCTATCAATGCAATGCGGTTACCGCGGAGAGCCTCAGATGCCCCCCAATCCTGCCAGCGTTGACGCTCCCGTGAGCGTGCTGGACAACCTGCGCTGGCAGCAGCTGGAAAGTCGCTTGCCTGGAGCAAGTTTCGTTTACGGCGTGACAACCACTGGCGTGGTGTGCAGCCCTGGCTGCCCTTCCCGCCTCCCGCGCCGTGAGAACGTGAGATTCTATGAAGACATCCGCGGAGCCCTTCAGGCGGGATTTCGCCCGTGCAAGCGCTGCCGCCCCTTGGACAAGGTGGGTACGGATCTGGGTGAGCTGTTGGCACGCGTCTGTCGCAATCTTGAGGGATATGTGGTGAGCGGTGCGGACGCCGCGATTGCTGACGTGGCCAGTGATACCGGCATGGCGGAAGCCACCTTGTTACGCCACTTTCGCAGCGTGACAGGACTGACCCCGAAAGAGTACCTGGCCGCGATTCGACAATGCCGGCTTTACCCGGCGCTGGCGAAGCAAGGCTCCGTACTGCAGGCAGCAACTGAAGCCGGATACGGTTCTGCCAGCCATTTTTATCAGGACGCCCCACGCCTGACAGGCATGCCTCCCGCCAAACACCGCAAGGGCGGCAAGGGGGAACAGCTAACCTTCGCACTTGCCAGCACCGAGCTCGGCGAGCTGGCGGTGGCCGCGTCTTCACAGGGCGTGTGCTGGATTGCGCTGGGAGAGGATCCCGGGGTATTGCTCGATGAGTTTCAGGACCATTTTCGCCACGCCACCCTATTGCCACCGAATGACGCGTTCAACCAACAGATTGCGGCGGTCTGCCAGCTGGTTCAGCATCCGGAACAACCTGTGACACTGCCTCTGGATATCCGGGGCACCGTATTTCAACGTCAGGTATGGCAAGCCCTGCAGGCCATTCCTGTTGGCATGACCCTGGACTATCAACAACTGGCAGAGCGGATTGGCAGGCCCACCGCCGCGCGCGCGGTTGCCCGAGCCTGTGCCAGCAATGTGCTGGCCGTGGCGGTCCCCTGTCACCGGATCATCCGGCGAGATGGCGGGCTGTCGGGGTATCGGTGGGGCGTGGAGCGCAAAGCCTGGTTACTCGCCCGGGAGAAAGCGGCGTCAGAGGGAAACTGAAGCGCTAACCGGAGTTTTTCACCAATCGCCAGGCCAGGTACGCCAGCGGCACAGTGAGACCCATCACCAGCAGATACGGCCACCGATGATCCAGTGTATACAGCCCGGTGCCGACCAGCGGGCCAAGAATAAATCCTAACGCCGGGCACGCACTGGCCAGGCCCGCTACCCGACCCTGCTCTTGTGCACTGACCCGCAAACTGGCCAGCGCCATGATCGCCGGCATGCCAAAGCCAAGCCCAAGACCGATCAACAGCACCGCAAGACTCATGATGGTTTGGGCATCTGCCAACCAGAGAATCACTGCCCCGGCGCCAATGGCGGGAATAGCCATGATGATCAGTACCGTGGGAGCGGCTTTTAGCCACTGCACCACAATCAGCTGCCCAAGCAATGAGGTGATGGCAGCCGCCATCATGGTCAGCCCGAGCGCCCTGGCCGCCCCCTCAGGTGACATGGCGAAATGATCCTGAAACAAAAAGCCCAGAGTCTGCTGGATCAGGGCGAAACTCATGAACAGCATCACCCCGGTAAGCAACAAATCCCGGAGTCGCGGATCCGCGTAGGCACTCAGACCTTTACGAAGGGTTTGCCCTAACGAAAGCACACGCGCAGTGGGCACATGGGGGGATGGCGGCAAGAACAGCGCCATCAGGACAGCCATTAGCCCGGTGATGATCGCGACACCATACAAGGGGAAGACCAGCGCCACTGCCGCCAGAATGCCTCCGGAAACCGGACCGACGACAGTGCCCAGGTTGTTGGCCGCACCGATCCTGCCCATGCCCCTGGTGCGTTGTTCCGGAGTGGTAATATCGGCGGTATAGGCCGCCGCCGCGGCGGGTGTCGCTGCCATGATGGCCGCCTGCAACATTCTGCTGATCACCAACCCGGCAACCAGAGCAGTACCACTGACCCAGCCATGCAGACCGGCGTCGAAGACAAGCGAAAACATCAACGTGCCAAGGGAATACCCGGACAACCCGATCACCAGCACACGTTTACGCCCCAGCGATTCACTCAGCGTCCCCCATACCGGGCTGGCAAGGGCAAACACCAGTGAAGAACAGCTGATAATCAGGCCGACCTGCATTTCGGCCAGCCCAGTCGCACGCCCCAACGATGGCAGAAGCGTAAACACCAGCGTCTGCCCCAGCGCCGTGACCGCCACTGCGGCCAGCAGCATGCTATGCTGCAGCGCTCTGCCCTTTTGCTCTACCGGAACTGCCGGAGAATCGGAATCCTGTGACATACCCTTCTCAAACATTGGCTGACTGGCTGGCAGCCAAACCGTTCACGCTGGCCATGTCGTCAGGTTTTTTTGGTTTCTTCGCCCATTTCGGGGTGGTAAAGGCTCTGCAAGAGCATGGGCTGACGCCGGCACGATTGTGTGGCTCCAGTGCGGGTGCCCTGGTCGCATGTAGTGTTGCCAGTGGCAGCTGCATGACAACGCTGGAGCAGCGTCTGCTCCGTCTGGACAAAGGGGATTTCTGGGATCCTTCGCCAGGCCTCGGATTGCTCCGGGGGCAGGCTTTCCGTTCACTGCTGGCTGATATCCTGCCCATTCGCCTTCTTGACGAAAGCCCACGGCCCGTTGCCCTGTCTGTCTGGCATGGCCGCAGCCAGCGAACCCGGGTGCTGCGTGATGGCGATGCCGTTGAGGCCGTATACGCCTCCTGTGCCGTGCCGCTGCTGTTTCAGCCTGCCAGTATTAACGGTGAACGCTACTGGGATGGCGGCATTGCTGACCGCCACGGATTAGCCGCGACCTGGCCCGGAGAGCGGGTACTCTACCACCATCTGCAATCCCGTTCGCCCTGGCGTCGGGCCAACAGTGCAGCGTTATTGCCACCGATCAGACCCAATCTGATGACGCTGGCCATTGACGGACTGTTGCGTGCAGGCCCGAATCGACTCAACAACGGGCGAGTTGCCCTGGAGCAAGCCTATTCTGCAACACAGCAGGCCCTGTCCGCCCCGCTGTCGGGGCGGCAGATCACCATACAGGCATAAGACACCGGGAACAGGCCCTAGCCGGCCTCGTCGTACAGGGGTTTGGACAGCTCTGCCCAGTCAACTTCACCATCATCCACCAGGTTTTCGTACTGAAGGATACCCAGCTCCTCGAACCGTGGCCGAACAGACTCGGTGAGTAACCCGATGCGTTTCAGGTTAGGCATGATGCGGGTAAACAGCAGATTGCGGAACTGGGCCATGATGGTCGATGACAGCACCTGCTCTCTGGCCGCCTCCACATCCCAGCCGAAGTGCTCGAACACTTCGGTGCTGATGAGCCGCTCTCGCATGACGACGCAAGCTTCGAAGGCGAAGTGTGCCCGCTCTTCTTTTTCTTCATGAGAAAGTGTCTGAACAAAATCCTCCAAGTAGTTGACTCCAAAGGTAACATGGCGCGCTTCATCACGGATCACCAAGTGCACAAGCTGCTTGAGCAATGGGTCCTTCGCCGTCATTTTCAGGGTGTTAAACGCAGCCAGTGCCAGCCCTTCGATGATGATTTGCATGCCGATGAATTTCAGGTCCCAGCGGGGGTCGGACAAAATTTTGTCCAGTAACGCCTTCAGGTTTGGGTTCACCGGGTAGAGGATGCCGATCTTTTCCTGAAGGTAACGCGTAAAGGCCTCCACATGCCGTGCCTCATCAAAGGTCTGGCTGGCAGCATAGAGCTTGGCATCATAGGTGGGTGCGCAGCTTGCCAACTGCGAGGCGACCAGCAAGGCGCCCTGCTCACCATGCATGAACTGGGCGAGCATCCAGGCAAGGTTGTGCCAGCCAAAACGCAGTTTTTCCTCGTCGCTTAGTGCTTCAAACACCGGCCAGCCGTTGAACGGATTAAAAGACTGGTCCATGGGGATTTCAGAACGGGGGAAATCCTGGCTCCAGTCCAGGTCCATATCCGCATTCCAGTTCAGTTCCTTGCCGAGCCGGTAGAGCTTGCGGATCCGGCCATCCGCAGAGGAATAGTCCCAGTTGTAGTGACCCGTCAGTGGGGTCTGGAAGATTTCGACAATGTCATCCACGTGCTCAGCGGACAGTTTGTCTTCGATGTCGTCAGCCCCGGGGCCATCCCAGTTCTGGTAAATGCTGACCTGTGTCGGAGGAGCGGAGACTCTGGTTATTTTCATTGGGCACCTTCTTCCGTGGTTGCGTAGCGTTCTTCAACGCTAGGCCGATCCTGAAAGGTGAACAATGTCGCGGGATGACAATTACAGGCGCCGCTGGCGGGAAATCACAATCAAGGAGCCTCTGAATAACTCCTTGCGTACTCAGCGTGGCCTGAAGCGTGCAGCAGTTGTGCCTTGTCTCGACGGGAAGGGTGGTTCCCTTTTCAAGAGGCAAGGCACAGTTGATGGGCGCTTCAGGCCGCGCCCTCCGGGTCTTCCAGGCTGATCCACAATCGTTGTTGCCTGTATTTGAAGGTATGAGTCTCGACAGGTAACCAGCATGCCTTCAAAAGTGCGCCCCTATTTACCTTGGCCGAGGGGGTGAATCAGCCTGAAAGACTGCGCATGCAAGGAGTTATTCAGAGGCTCCTTAACCCCCGAGCCGCCGCAGCGGCTCGGGGAGACCCGGTTCAGGCGTCTTCGGACAACAGGAAATGGGCGCGGGCAATGGTAATCGGCTCCTGGCGGTTCTTTTGCCAGGCACTGATATGGACATTGGCGATACGCCGCCCCTGCCGGGTGATGCGGCACTCCGCGTAAGTATCACGAAAATGCCCGGCGCGCAGGTAATCGATGGTGAAATCGATAGTTTTGGGAACCCGGGGCTCCCCCATTTGCAGCAGAATGAAGATGATCGCGGCCTGCTCCATAAAGCCGGCCACCGCACCGCCATGCAAGGCTGGCAGTGTCGGGTTGCCAATCACGTTGTCATTCTTGGGCAGCACAAAGGTCAGTTCATCGCCCTGCGCGACCACCTGGATCCCCAGAAAACGGGCGTAAGGAACCCGGTCAACCAGCTCCTGGTAATCGGTGGCACCGCTACGACATTCATCAATCAAAGTCTTGAGTGCTTTCATTGGCCTACCACCTGCCCGGCTTTGTCAATTTTTAAACGTGTGTACGTGGCCAACCCGGTAGCAATCGGGGCGTCTTCGTTGCCCTCCTCCCAACTGGTAATGCGAACAAAGGCAACGTGGGGGGTCAACCGGTAGCAGGACGCTTCACAAACAACTGCCGCCCCCTTCGCCGGGCCGCGCAGGTGGTCGACACGAAAATCAATCGTCGGCGTGATCTCAAAGACAGGAAAGGTTCTACAGGTGACCGACATACCGCCTGCGTGATCCATCATGGCGAAGATCGCCCCGCCATGCATAACACCGGTTTCCGGATTTCCGACCAGATCTTCGCGCCAGGGAAGGCGGGTGCGTACCGCGGTTTCCTCTGCACTAACTACTTCCATGCCGAGCACCACCGAGTGGCGCACGGATTCGAGAAATCGATTGCAGACATCAAGACGGGTAAACGGGGGAGACGAGTCTGTCACGGCGGCCAATGCCTCCTGTTGGCAAAAAACAGATGATGGCGCCAGCTCAGAAGGTGCTGGCGGGCTTGTTGGAAACGATTATAACAGCCTCACGCGATCAACTCGCATCTGTTACGTTTCTGTCGGGATTTTCCGCCGGCCTTTACCCTGATGATTCAGACGGCAGGTTGTGGAGCAACGGCGCGCACGCCAGAATGTTCGGAGCCACGTCAGACGGGGTTTCATCCCGCTTTCACTCTAAGCGCGGTGAACTGACAACGCGGATTCCAGAACTTGTTGCTGCCCCTCATCCTGTGTCAGCGCGGAGATTGATTCTTGGCAACCTCTTCCCGATTCAGAACCAGCTTGCGAGCCGTAGGCCATATTGTTGAACGGCGCCGCCATCCCGACCGGTTTATCAATGTGGACAAAACCCCTTGGGATGAAATCTACCGCGACGGCATCATGGCAGTGCGGCACTACAGCCTCCCGCCAGGCAGCACCATCGAGTTGAATGACGACACCCTCGCGGTGCAGCGTGAACGCCACCGGATCCCCCTGATACTGGTCCCCGCCCTTGGCATCCATTGCTGGACCTACGATTTGATGCCCAACCGCTCGATGGTCAAATACCTGATGGCACGGGGTTATGACGTCTATCTGGTGGACTGGGGCAAACCTTCCCAGGCCGAGCACGGCCTGGACCTTGATACCTATGTGAATCGCTGGCTGCCCGCCGCTGTCGATGCGGTTTGTGAGCATGCAGAGGTCGAGTCAGTCAATCTCATGGGCTATTGCATGGGGGGGCTTCTGTGCCTGATGTATCTGGGGGGCCATGAGGACTCACCGGTCCAGAACCTCATTACCATTGCCAGCCCGGTCAACTTCCACAAGAGCGGGCCATTCGGCAAAGCCATTTCGCTGGCCGCAATCCCGTCAATGAAAGCCCACGACTGGTTCAAGCTTCGCCTGAAACCGCTGGATGACAAGCTATTTCACATCCCCGCAGGACTCCTGGCCTTTGGCTTCAAAATGACCAACCCGCCGGGTGTAGTGCAAGCGTATATGGATCTGATCCGCAATCTGGGTGACCGCGAATACGTGACCGAGTACATGACCATGGGCCAATGGTTCAATGACATGGTCGACTACCCTGGGGCAGTTGTCCGTGAGGTGATTGAAAAGATGATCCTCGCTAACAGCCTGGCCCGGGGGCGCATCCGCATTGGTGGACGCAGCGTGGATTTCGGCACCATCAAACAGGATCTGCTGGCCTTTGCCGGCACCACAGACAACATCGTCAGCCTGCGCGCTGCGCGGGAGGTCATGAATCTGGTGGGTAGTCGGGACAAGCGCTTTGAGGAAGTGCCGGGTGGGCATGCCGGGGTCTTTTCAGGCTCCAAAGCCCCGGATCATGCCTGGCGGATCAGTGCAGACTGGCTGGCAACCCGCTCCGATTAACCCTTGCTGCCGTCAACCAGTGCTTCGATACGCTCCGCTACCTGATTGGCATAACGGTAAAAGAGATAGGGAACCTTATTCGAGGCCTCATCGTTCATTTTCGGGATGGTGCTGCGAATAAAGGCCCAGCGTTGATTCACAAACACCAACACCTCTGCGGCTTCTGCGTCACCGGCATAGGCCTTATCAAGGGCTTTCAGGCGATCATCAATCCCTTTGGACTCCATGGCAAAATCCAGCGGCTCCAGCCCGGTCCCTGTGGGTAGCCCTGCCGAGGGAAAGGCCGCCAATGCCAGGTATTCGCTAGCTAGTCGCTGCATGGCAACGGATAGCTCTGCAATGTCCAGATAAGGACCTGCCTGTTCATCGCGAACCGATTCTGCCAGTTTGACCACGTCAAGCGTGGTCGTATTCATCTCGCTCATGGCCCCATAATCCGCATACCCCAACGAGGCCAGAGGATTATCCAGTGCCCGTTCCGAGAGCGTATTCCAAGCGGCACCCAGTGCCTGAATATTCTCTTCATTGGCAGGTTCGGCCTCCGCTGCCATGCCATCAAGACGCTGATCAGCTTCTGCAAGCAGAATGCGTAGTGCCTCTCTGTCATCCGGGTTGTCACCGCGAATGGAAAGCAAATGGAACCCCATTCGAGCTCTCCAGGCATCCGCTTCCAAGGTTGCAAGCTCTCCTGCACTGACTGCAGCTTCCGTAAGCCCCGCCCCGGCCATAAACACGGCCATTGCTGTCATCCGTAACGTCGTTTTCACTTGTCCCTCACTTTGTCAGGGAGCCTCAGAATAACTCCTTGCGTGCTCAGCGTGACCTGGAGCGTGCAGCTGTTGTGTCTTGTCTCGATGGTCAGGGTGGCTCCCTTTCCAAGAGGCAAGGCGCAGCAGATGTGCGCTCCAGGCCGCGCCCTTCGGGTCTTCCAGGCTGGCCCACACTCGTTGTTGCGCTTCCTTCGAAGGTGAAGAGCCGATGGATGGACATACACCTTCAAAAACGCGCCCCTCTTTACCTTTTGGCCCATAGAGGGGGTGAGCCAGCCTGAAAGACTGAGCATGCAAGGAGTTATTTAGAGGCTCCTTCGCTCCCCACGAAAAACCCCCGCAGCTGGGCGGGGGTCAATGTCAGGCCTGGGAGTACCTTACTCCACAGGCCCGAAAGTTGGTTTCTCCACATCGGTGGAGGCCAGACTGATCGCCTGATCCATGGTTTCCACCATTTGTTTTGTATAGCGATAAATCAGAAACGGTACTGCGTTTTCGTAGAATTTGACCATGGACTCACGGATGAACTGCCATTTCAGCCCCACCTGATTCAGCGCCCGTGCCATGGCTTCATCCCCGGCATGCTTGCTTTTTGCAGCAGCGAGCATCTTTTCGAATTGGGGAACCGCATCCTTGAACTCAAGGCGGCCTTCATCGGAGCCAGCAGCCATGCCACCCGAAGGATCCGCTGCCAGGTTGAGATATTCAGAGGTCATCCGCTGCAGATACGCCGCCAGCTCACGCACATCGTCGTACTGACCGCTCTTTGCCTCACCAAAGGCCTCCATCTTTTCAACCATGATGGCGGGCAATTCATTCACATCCTGAATGATATAGGCGTTAGTAAACCCCTGCTCTGCCATGGTGTTACCACTGGCGGCATCTTCGTAGATCTGCCAGTCCTTTTCCAGCGCCATTACCAGATCCCTCTCTTCACTGCCCTCGGCATCACCATTGAGGGAGGCCAGAGCGGCTTGCGCACGGGAAATAGAGCGGTCCAGGTCTGACGCATAGGCATCGCTGCCGGTCATGACCGTCAGCATGTGAAAATCGGTACGGACCTGCCATAACGAGAGTTCGAATTCTTCGAGTTCTGCGGTGGAAATGGCTGCCATGCCCTGGGCCGGCAACAGGGTGATCGCCAACAGGCTGCCCAGTAGTCGCTTAGCCATAAGTTCTCCCTTTCTGATCTCGTTGTTCTGTTCTTTTGTTATACGGAGCCGCCCCATCTGACCCCAATTAAGTAAACACTATCACAGTTTTTATGAGAAATAGGAGTCTACAAGTATTCCTTGCCGACAGGCAGGGGCGGCACGGCTCCGGGTGGTAGCAAGCTCAAACCTTGCGCGATCCATTCCGGTCGCAACCATTGCAGGATAACCAGAGTGGTTACCGCAAGCAAAGTCAGCACGTTCCATAACCAGAACAGACCACCAAACACCTTCACCAACACACTGGGTGGCGGATTGGGCGTTCCGTAGCGATTCATCATGCTGCTGCCGTCCGCCAGGTAGAGGTAAAGCTGGAACGGCACATTCAAGAGCGGAATCAATGCGACCAACACCCACCAACCACTTCGGTCAATATCATGGAGGCGGCGGACCATCAGCCCGAACAGGTAGAGGGTCAGCACCAGCCCCACCAGCCCGGTGGCGACGATCCACACCACATCGGGTACCGACGGTAGCGCCGATACCACCCAGGACAGGGCAATCAATAGCATCCCTATCAGGCTGGAACAGAATTGATAACACGCATAGCGGAGCCGACCGAGCCGCTGCGTCAGACTGAGGGGCGAAATCGGCTCATACACAATGGTGCCGTTGCCCAGGTAACCCGGCTTGATATCCGGCCCTTTGTACAGGTTTTCCATGGCCAGCCTTACTCCTCACCCTGTTCCGATCGCCACTGGCGGTACTGCTCGATATCACCACGACATTGTCTCGCCGCCCGTGCCAATACCCCCGCATCATCCAGCAATCCCAGTGCGATGATGGGATCAGGGATCGCATCCAGCGGAATCAGGAAGTACACCAGCGCGGCTGCCAGACTGACCAGCGTCGACCAGGGCACCTGCCGATATCGGCCGGTAGCCCAGTCGTACAGCATGACGGCGAAGAGACGGACATCACCCGCCGCATCGCCAAGACGCGCCTTGAGCTTGTCGCCCCGTTGCAGCGCCAGACGAGCCAGCCAGCGAGTGGCCGATACCGAACGCAGAATGCGTTCAGCGCGGCGTCGTGCGAAGGAAAGATCAGCCATTGAGCTCGTGGAACAGGGCGCGATATTCCTCGGTGAGTTTGTGCTTGGGCTGCAAATTCACCAGCGGTGTGGCCCGCTCATGGGACTCACGCATCACGACACTGGAAGACAGCTTGTTCTCGAGAATCGGCAAGCCCTCTTCCTGCAACGACGCGACCAGTTCCTGGGGCAACCGGGCCCGAGGTTGGAACTGGTTGACGATAATGCCTTCAACCTGAAGCTCATCATTATGGTCTTCCCGGGCCTCCTGGATGTTTTCCAGCAGCGTATAAAGCGCCTTGCGGGAGAACGCATCACAGTCAAACGGAATCAGAACCTTGTCCGCGGCAATCAGGGCCGAGAGCGTGTAGAAGTTATAGGCTGGCGGGGTATCCACAAAGATGTTGTCAAAATCACGGGACAAGGTTTTCAGCAATCCCCGGAGTTTGTAGATCTTGTGTTTGGACTCGAGCATGTGCTCGATTTCGCCAAGTTCGCCGTTGGAGGGCAAGACGAACAGGTTCTCGAACGGAGTGGCGTGAACATAATCGCGTGGCTCTTTTTCTTTCAGGCGAAACGACAGCGTCTGGCCGAAGAAGGTGCCGATGTTAGGCTTGGGGCCTTCTCCGCCACTGTAGGCCTCCATCCCCAACAGGTACTGACTGGCATTACACTGGGGGTCGAGATCAACAACCAGGGTGCGGTTCCCCTCCGCAGCACTGATCGCGGCCAGATTGACGGTAATACTGGATTTACCCACTCCGCCCTTCTGGTTAAACACCACACGACGCATTCCTTGTTCTCCTTAAACTGCCGGATATTGGCCAGCCGTGGCTGACAAGCTTTGAGCCGAATCATACACAGCTACCGGCAAGCCTCACAGTGCTGAACTGCCGCGGTTATCCAGTCACTGCAGTCTTCCACAGATACTGTGGATAACTCATTGGACAACGCTGGGAGAAACCGCTGCAGGGCCGATAGCTGCACCTTCACCGCCGTCGTGATCAAAATTGCACCAGCACACACTAAACACGAAACGAAAATCTATATAGCACCCTTGTCCATGGTATCCACAGAGATACATAGTAAACACAATGTTGAGACTGGAGTGCCATCATGAGCCAGCCGTTCTGCACCATCCCCGCTGACAGCGAGCTGAAGGCCATTCGTGGTGACCGGGGTCTGCCCCTGATCGGGCTGACCCTGTCATTCATGAAAGACCCCATCAATTTGATGCGCAAGCGTTATGACCGCTATGGCCCGATTTCCTGGGCCAGTGTCTTTGGCATGCGCATGGTTCACATGGTAGGCCCGGACGCCAACCAGTTTGTGATGCTTAACCGCGGTGACTTGTTCTCAAACCATCAAGGTTGGGACTATTTCATTGGCAAGTTTTTCCACCGCGGCATCATGCTGCTGGATTTCGAGGAACACCGCTGGCACCGCAAGATCATGCAGCAGGCATTTAACCGCGATGTACTGCGGGGCTATCTTCAGCGCATGGGGCCGCATATTACCCAGGGCATTGAGCACTGGGACCGGGTACCGGATTTTCTGGTGTTTAATGCCATCAAACAACTGACACTGGATCTCGCCACCGACGTCTTCATGGGCTACGAACTGGGCCCGGAAAGCAAGGCCATCAACCAGGCGTTTATTGATACGGTACGTGCCGGCACATCGCTGGTACGCGCGAATGTACCCGGTGGTCGCTGGGCCAAAGGGCTCAAAGGGCGCAAGGTGCTGGAGCGCTTTTTCCGCAAGGAATTGCCAGCGAAACGGGCAAGTCAGGAATCTGATTTGTTCAGTGTGCTGTGCCATGCAAAAACAGAAGATGGAGACCAGTTCAGCGACGACGATGTGGTCAATCACATGATCTTCCTGATGATGGCGGCCCACGACACGACCACCATCACGCTGTCCACCCTCTTCTATTATCTGGCCAAGAATCCACAGTGGCAGCAGCGCTTGCGGGAAGAAAGTCAGGCCCTGAACAAGACCTGTATCAACTATGATGATCTGGCCAAACTGGAAGGGATTGGCCTGGCCATGAAAGAGGCCTTGAGACTATGCGCCCCGGTCCCCTCATTGCCACGCAAAACCGTCAGAGATGCCGAATTCAACGGCTACTTTATCCCCAAGGGCACCTTTATCAGCGTCAGCCCGTTCTTTACCCACTATATGGAAGAGTTCTGGCCGGAACCGGAAACCTTTGACCCAGAGAGGTTCAGCGAAGCACGCAGGGAAGACAAAATCCATCCTTATGCCTGGGTGCCGTTTGGCGGCGGGGCTCACAAGTGCATTGGTCTGCACTTCGCCGAGATGCAGGTCAAAGCGATACTCCATCAAGTATTACTGAATTATCGCTGGAGCGTGCCGGACAGTTATGAAATGCCGCTGGATACGACCAGCCTACCCGTGCCCGGGGACGGCCTGCCGGTCACATTACAGCGGCTCTAAGCCAGCAGGAAGGGAGCCAGCCTGCCAGTCATGCGAGGGCCAGGTTAGCGCCAGCAGGCTGACTCCCACTGTGTTTTTGGGGGTGCAGTGAGGAGGTGCAGTGAGAACTTGCCCCCTGTGGGAGCTTGCCAGCAAGCGATACGGCAGCAGTCGAGTCCAGCCACAATCAACGTGTAATGCGCTCGCCCTGACGCATCGTGACGAGTTCTTCCGCAGCCGTTGGATGGATCCCAACGGTGGCATCAAAATCTGCCTTGGTAGCGCCCATCTTGATCGCCACCGCGAACCCCTGGGTAATCTCGGCGGCATCCTCGCCGGCCATGTGCAACCCCAGGACCTTGTCTGTCTCATCATCGACAATCAACTTAATGAAACTCCGTTCCTGCAGCTCGCCAAGGGTATAGCGCATGGGTCGAAACTGGCTTTTGTAGACCCGGACCGCCCCACAAGACTCTAGCGCCTGTTGCTCGGTCATGCCGACGGTACCGATGTTGGGATGACTGAACACTGCCGTCGCAATATGTTCGTAATTCATGGCCACATCTGGCTTGTTCTGGCCGAACAGATGTGCGGCCAGCCACATGCCTTCAGCCAAGGCGACCGGGGTCAATTGTACGCGGTCGATCACATCGCCCAACGCATACAGCCCAGCATTGCTGGTCTGAAAATGCTCATCGACCTTGATAGCCCCGCGTTCGTTGAGTGCAGGCGCCGCCCCTTCAGCAAACAGTCCGTCCAATAGAGGAACACGGCCCGTGGCATAGAACACCTCATCGAACTCCTCTTCACCTCCATCCTGGAAGTGAAGTTGTTTCCGGCCTTCGGCTTCGGTGATTTTGGCCACATCGGTGTTGAACTTCAGTGTGACACCCTGCGCCGTCATCTGCGCTGCCACAAAAGCCCGAATATCCTCATCAAACCCACGCAAGAACAACTCCTTGCGATAGATCTGGGTGACCTCACAGCCCAGCCCATGCAGAATGCCGGCGAACTCCGTGGCGATATAGCCGCCCCCCACAACCGCCACCCGTTCGGGTAATTCGGGGAGATAGAACAAGTCGTCCGAAATTCGGACATGCTCTTTGCCCGGGAAATCCGGTACAAAGGGCTTACCGCCAACAGCGACCAATACATGCCTGGCCGTAAGGACCTGATCTCCCACCGAGACCCTGCCCTCACCCAGAACCGTGCCATGGCCCTGAAAAATGGTGACGCCGGCCTGGTCGAGAATACGCTTGTAAATGCCGTTCAAGCGCTCGATTTCCCGGCTCTTGTTGTCCCTGAGAGTCGCCCAGTCAAACGTCCAGCCATCAATCTGATAGCCATAATCGCTGGCCAGTGAAAATTCCTGGGGGAAATGTGCGCCATAGGAAAACAGTTTTTTGGGGACGCAGCCCACATTGACACAGGTCCCACCAAAAAAACGCTCTTCGATGATTGCCACGCTGGCGCCATGGCCCGCGGCCATACGCGCAGCACGGACGCCGCCGGAACCGGCGCCAATTACCACCAGATCAAACTCGGTTTTCACTGCTTACTCCTCGCAAATAGGGAATGTCAGGCAACTTGTTAGCTTTAGCGTTCTGATGCTCCGAACAGGGACTTGTTACGGTTTTCGGGTCTGCCACCTTACCAGTGTTGGTTGCTCACTGGGTCGCCCGGAAGTCAGATACTCTCCCGTAGCCACTTGGGGCCACAAATAATCCAGTGGAATGGATTCGCCGTTACTGCTGAGCATTCTGGCATGATGACGGCGCAATTCCCGCGGCTCACTGACGCCACAGGAATGGGCGATGGTTTCCACCTCTTTGACGAGATTGTCGTGGAAGTACGCCACCCTCTGTGATTTCTCTTCTGGAACCAGCCCTCGCTGCAAGCGGGGGTTATGGGTTGTCACCCCGGTTGGGCAGGTATTGCGGTTGCACTGCAGCGCCTGAATACAGCCCAGTGCAAACATGTAGCCACGGGCAGAAACACAGAAGTCCGCCCCGACCGCAATTGCCCAGGCCACCATGCTGGGATTTATCAGCTTGCCGGAGGCGATGATTCTGACCCTGTCGGTCAGGCCGTAGCCATCCCGTAAGTCCACCAGCAGGGGCAATGACTCCGCCAGATAGAGGCCCACATCATCCATCAGAGACATGGGCGCGGCGCCAGTGCCGCCGTCGCCACTATCTACGGTGATGAAATCAGGGGCGGATTCATGGCCTCGCTCATTAATAGCCAGGAACAGATCTTCCAGCCATCGAAACGACCCCAGCACACATTTGATCCCAGTGGGTTTTCCTGTCACCGCCCGGACATGGGCAATCATGGCCAGCAGGCTGTTGGCATCCTGCACATCGGGTTGGCCGTTGGGGCTGATGGAGGGTTCGCCGACGGGAATGCCACGTATCCTGCCGATTTCCTCCGTGACCTTTGCTGCTGGCAAAATCCCGCCCTTGCCGGGTTTTGCCCCTTGGCTGAGCTTGATTTCGAACATTTTAACCTGGGTATGTGCCGCAATTTTCGCCAGCTTGTCGTCGTCGAGGTTGCCGTCGCTGTCCCGAACACCATATCGGGCGGTCCCGATCTGAAACACCACATCACAGCCACCTTCAAGGTGATACGGAGACAGCCCGCCCTCCCCTGTGTTCATCCAGCAATTGGCCGCGGCCGCCCCTTTCGACAAGGCCTGTACCGCCGGTCGGGACAAGGCGCCAAAACTCATACCGGAGATGTTGAAAAAACTCTGAGCCACGTAAGGCTGATCACAGTGGGGGCCGATCATCAGCGGCAAGGTTTTGGCAGCGTTCTTTTCCAGCGTCGGGTACGGGCAATTCATGAAAATCACCCGCCCGGCGCCAATCTGTTTGGTCGACCCGAACGCAGAAGTGTTACTTAGGTTCTTGGCTGCACGGTACACCCAGCTGCGTTGCGCCCGGTTAAATGGCAGCTCTTCACGGTCCATGGCGAAAAAGTACTGACGGAAAAACTCGCCTAGATGCTCGAAAAAGTACCGAAACCGGCCAATCAAGGGGAAATTACGGCGGATGGCATGGGCTTTCTGGAAAAACCGGTCCTGTATCCACAGGGCCAGCGCCACCAGAATCAGCAACACCACAAGGGCAAGAAAACCCAGCTCCAGCCAGGCAATCATACTGCTCAACCAGGGTTGTAGCCGCTCCGGGAACATATTCTCTCCTTGTGACCTGCCCGGCACTTTGGCCAGATGGGCTATTGGGCCATCCGTCAGCCGGTAGTATGATATTTATAGGCGTCCACGTTAAACCCGGGATTTAACCATTTCATCGGTGAATGCTCGGCCACTATAAACGACGACGCTACCATGGGGGAAAGCGTTGCCGCTTGGCAGCGCATATAAAAAATACCAAGGCAGCACCTGCTGCCACCAAGGGTACTGGCCATAACAATGAACAAATACGTCCTGCTGACCCTGTGTGTCAGCAGCCTCATCGGATTGTCAGGAACGGCCGCTGCAGGGAACATCTACAAGTACCGTGCAGCGGACGGCACCATCCTGTTTACCGACCAGCCCCAGGAACGGGTTGGCGGTGACCACACGTTGCTGTCAGTACGGAAGGGGTGGAACTATCAGACCCGCGCGCTGAGCGATGCCGAACGTGACCGTTATGACAGCGTAATCACCCTCGCCGCCAGCCAGTACGGTGTCGAACCGGCCTTGATCAAGGCGGTTATCCATGCCGAATCCCTGTTCAACCCGAATGCCGTTTCCCGCGTTGGCGCTCAGGGCCTGATGCAACTGATGCCCGAAACCGCCAACTATCTGGAAGTGGCCAACCCCTTCGATGCCCGCCAGAACATCCTTGGGGGCACCCGGTTTCTTGCCTACCTGAAAGGCAAATTCACCGATCTTGACCATATTCTTGCCGCATACAATGCGGGCGAAGGCAATGTGCGTCGTTACGGTGGCATCCCACCGTTCAAGGAAACCCAAGCCTATGTTCGCAAGGTGAAACAGCTGAAAAGCCGTTACGCGCCACACTTCATCGTGGGCATGGGGGAAGAGGAAGTCTTCGCGGCGAGATAGGCCGGTGGTGAGCCATCAGCCATCAGCTATCAGCTATCAGCTATCAGCTATCAGCTATCAGTTTGAAAATCGCAACCCCAAGCCTGTTTCTTGATCTTCACGACTCATAACTCATAGCTGACAGCTGCCTTCAAGCCTTCAAGCCTCCACCCCCAACCACGGCCCATCATAGGCAATCCGATACTGGTCAAGACGATAGTTGGCGGTCAGGCATTGCCCGCTGCGCAAGGAGAATTCCATTCCGTGACCGGGGCAGCGCAACTGGTTACCGGACACGGTACAGCGATCAAGCGGGAAGTCGGCGTGAGGGCAACGGCGTTGCACCAACCAGGTCTGGCCATCCTCATGGATCAACAGCAGCTCTTCACGGCCGACTTTCACAGGCATACGCAGACCATCATAGAGCTCAAGCGACCGAATCAGTCGGTGAAACATTGACCGCCCTCCTTTTCGCAATACCCGCAGACACCAGCCATGACATGCAAAGCCCGATCGCAATGAAAAGGTTCATCACGGATTTTTGGGGGGACGCCTCCCACCCTTCTGTAGGAGCGTCGCTCGCGGCGCGATCCCGGTATCAAAAGCATTTTCACAAACAGCAAACCGGCCGCCCAGCAGTGATCTCTATACTCTCTGCCGTAAATCTGCCTTTGAAGATGCGGGCAATCGCGCCGCGAGCGACGCTCCTACGGCAAGCCGGCAGGCGTCAATCGGGCTTTCCCCTCAAATCTGTACAGAACCATAAAAAAGCCCGCTTGCGCGGGCTTTTTACTGTGCGATGAAGCGCCAGACAGGTCAAGCCGTGCGATTTACTCGCCGTGCTTACCCGCCAGGAAGAACCAGGTATCCAGCACTGAATCCGGGTTCAGGGATACAGAGGAGATACCCTGCTCCATCAGCCATTTCGCCAGGTCAGGATGGTCCGAGGGGCCCTGACCACAGATCCCGATGTATTTACCCTGCGCGTTACACGCATCAATGGCCATCTTCAGCAGCTTCTTCACTGCAGGATCGCGCTCATCAAACAGGTGGCTGACGATACCGGAATCGCGGTCCAGACCCAACGTCAGCTGGGTAAGGTCGTTGGAACCGATAGAGAAGCCGTCAAAGTTCTCCAGGAACTCATCAGCCAACAACGCATTGGTGGGCAGCTCGCACATCATGATGACACGCAGATCATTTTCACCACGCTTCAGGCCGTTCTTGCCGAGAAGCTCGATCACCTGTTCGGCTTCGCCAGTGGTACGAACGAACGGCACCATCAGCTCAACATTGGTAAAGCCCATCACATCGCGGACTTTCTTCATGGCCCGGCATTCGAGCTCGAAGCAGTCGCGGAAGTTCTCACTGATGTAGCGGCTCGCACCGCGGAAGCCCAGCATCGGGTTTTCTTCTTCCGGCTCGTAGTGCTTGCCACCGATCAGGTTGGCGTATTCGTTGGACTTGAAGTCAGACAGACGAACAATGACTTTCTCGGGGTAGAACGCCGCAGCCAGGGTCGACACGCCTTCCACCAGTTTCTCAACGTAGAAATCGACCGGATCGCCGTAGCCGGCAATACGCTTGTCGATGTTCTGCTTGATGTCATTCGGCATGCTGTCGTAGTTCAACAACGCCTTCGGGTGGACGCCAATCATGCGGTTGATGATGAACTCCAGACGGGCAAGCCCAACGCCCTGATTCGGCAGCCCCGCGAAATCGAAAGCACGATCCGGGTTGCCGACGTTCATCATGATCTTGAACGGCAGCTTCGGCATGGATTCGATGGAATTACGCTGTACGTCAAATTCCAGCTTGCCTTCATAGATCTTGCCGGTGTCGCCCTCAGCACAGGACGCGGTAACTTCCATGCCATCAGACAGCAGTTCCGTGGCATCGCCACACCCTACGATGGCAGGCACACCCAGCTCACGGGCAATAATGGCTGCGTGACAGGTCCGGCCACCACGGTTGGTAACGATGGCCGCCGCACGCTTCATGACCGGCTCCCAATCCGGATCCGTCATGTCGGTCACCAGCACGTCACCCGGCTGCACTTTGTCCATTTCCTTGACACTGGTAACGATGCGGACCGTACCGGCACCGATACGCTGGCCAATGGAGCGGCCTTCTACCAGAACCTTACCGGTCTGCTTGAGCAGGTAACGTTCCATGACGTTGGCATCAGAACGGCTCTTCACCGTCTCGGGACGGGCCTGAACGATGTACAGTTTGCCGTCATCACCATCCAGCGCCCACTCGATGTCCATGGGCATACCGTAGTGTTTCTCGATTTCGATCGCCTGACGAGACAGGTTCTCGATGTGTTCGTCGGTCAGACAGAACTTCATGCGGTCATCACGATCCACATCCACAATCTGGACTGACTTGCCAGCAGTGGCCTCAGCGCCGTAAATCATCTTCTGCATCTTGCTGCCCAGGTTACGGCGCAGGATGGCAGGCTTGTTATTCTGCAGTGTCTGCTTGTGAACGTAGAATTCGTCAGGGTTTACTGCACCCTGCACGACCATTTCACCCAGGCCGTAAGACGCGGTAATGAACACCACGTCCTTGAAACCGGATTCGGTATCAAGAGAGAACATCACGCCTGCGGCGCCCGTCTCGGAACGCACCATGCGCTGCACACCCGCGGACAGGGCAACCAGCTTGTGGTCAAAACCCTGATGCACCCGGTAGCTGATGGCACGATCATTAAACAGGGAGGCAAAGACCTCTTTCACAGCGACCATGACACTGTCGATACCACGGATATTCAGGAAGGTTTCCTGTTGGCCGGCAAACGAGGCATCCGGCAAATCCTCTGCGGTAGCGGAAGAACGGACCGCCACTGGCAGGTCGGCATTGCCCTCGCCGATCTGCTCGTAAGCTTCACGGATGGCCTTGTCCAACGCAGGCTGGAAAGGCGCATCAATCACCCACTGGCGGATTTCTTCACCGGTCTTGGCCAGTGCAACCACATCCTCAACATCAAGAGCGCTCAGCGCTTCGTTGATCTTTTGGGTCAGGTTGTTGTGCTCGAGGAACTCACGGAAGGCTTCAGCGGTAGTGGCAAAGCCGCCGGGCACGGAGACACCCGCTGCCGACAGATTGCTGATCATTTCACCCAGGGAGGCATTTTTGCCACCAACGTGTTCTACGTCGTCTTTCCCCAGATCCTGAAACCAGACTACATATTCCGCCAAGGTTGTCTCCTTAAATACGTGTTACCGGTAGTATCCACTGGCAATGCCGGGTCGAATCGAGCCGACATTCTACTCAAAACCATCACGGTTTGCCCGCCCAAGTGACAAAAAGGGGCGCGACTTTCGGCATTTATATGGCCAATTCGCTGCCACCCAGTTTTCAACGCCACTATCCCATTGAAAATGCAAGGATAATTCATGCTTTGGGCTATCGGCGCGCAGTGTAGTGGCAACGCGTGGTCCGGACAACGGCCAATTCGTGTCATTCAGCCTGCTTTACGGTCATGGCAGTGGAAAGCCCGGCGTGGAGTCACTAGACTGCTACGACAAAACAATGACTTAGGCACCCCTTGCAGGGCCAAAGATGGCTCTCACAGGTGCCTGCTAGACAATTTTCCTCAGGGACGATCAGGGACCGTCGTGCCCATGATCGCAAAGCCAGCCCTATGGCCAGCACTCTCATGCGGGATCAGACATGGCACTTATCATGAAACGTACAGCCTTTTACCTCTCTGACGGCACAGGCATTACGGCCGAAACCCTTGGCCACAGTATGCTCAGCCAATTTGGCGATATTGAATTCGTTCAAGTCACCCTCCCCTTTGTGCAATCCGACCAGCAAACACGAGAGGCCGTAGAACGCATCAACAGGGCCCACCAGGAAGACGGGGTAAAACCGGTGGTCTTCTCTACTCTGGTGAACAACGAACACCGCGAGATTCTGCACAGCTGCAAAGGTATGGTGCTGGACCTGTTCGGCGCCTTCCTCAACCCGCTGGAGGAAGAACTGGGGGTTCGCTCCAATCACAAGATCAACCAGAGTCACGCCATCCGTGACGCCGACTCCTACCGTATTCGGATCAATGCCGTCCACTTTGCGCTAGACAACGATGATGGCGCCCGGACGCGGCACTACGACCAGGCTGACATTATCCTCATCGGCGTCTCCCGCTCCGGCAAAACGCCCACCAGCCTTTATCTGGCTCTTCAATTTGGATTATTTGCTGCCAACTACCCGCTCACTGAAGACGACTTCGATGACCTGCGACTTCCCAAGGCGCTCCAGGAACACAAAACGAAGCTATTCGGCCTGACTATCAACGCCGAGCGCCTTAGCGCGATTCGCAGTGAACGCAAGTCAAACAGCAAATACGCCTCTCTGCGCCAATGCGACATGGAACTGCGCGCCCTGGAAGCCATGTACAACAAGCACAACATCCCCTATCTGGATGCCACAGAGTTATCTATCGAAGAGATCAGTACACGGGTATTGGCGATGAAAGGCCTGAAGCGACGACTTCAGTGACTTTTTAAAAAGGGCTTATAGTAAATACTATAGACCCTTCGTATCAGAACGATTACTGCTGTTTCAAGGTGAGTGCAGCTCTGACCTGTCCAGCCGGAACTACAATAGTTCCCAGATTTTGGCCGCCAAACTCGACACGACCAATTTGAAGAGCATCTCCGGCACCACCTCCCGGTTTGGTTGCTAACGCGCCAATTTTCATATTGGTTTGGATACGCAACTTGGGACGATCATCACTTTCCGCTGTAGCTGAAAGCAGATCGATCTTGCCGCCACCCCCGACCACGTCTCCAGGTATCTCGATATCACCAGTGATATCTGCAAGCCTCAGATCTACATTCAACTTGTTGAAGTTCGGCTCAGCAAAAGAAATGTAGGAACCATCGTCATGGCCATGTCCACCACCTGTCGAGTTTGAAAATCCTCCACTTAGATTTGCAAAGCTAAGAAAACCGCCAAAATTAATATAGTCGCCAGAAAGTGCTGGAAGCAGTTTGAATACGAATTCATCAAATTCGAAATTCATATCAATATAGCTTCCATAGATTGGATACTTCATATACGGGATGTCACCGCCAGCAAACATACCACGCAACTGAAGACGAACTTCATTTGAACTAAGGCTCAAGCCATTAAACAGAGACAGCCCTACTGACAGATCGTTGGCAGCAAAAATGAGATCTGAACCAACGAGACCAATCGCCAAGCCTTGTACATCCGTGTCTGTCGGATGAGTAACCTCTGTATCCCCAATCATCAAATGCGTGCCATTTTCCCAACGAGAAAGATCAGGGCGGCCCTTTGCGTCTGCACCTCCAATAGTCTGGATGGCAGTTACCACATCCATAGTTATGCCCCCACCCGTTTGAGGGTAGAGGTAAACGTTGCTGCTGATATCACCCAATGTATAGATCAGCGCCCAACCCTCATTCACATCAAGGCCAGCTGCAGGACCTGCACCATCACGATAAGAGACGTTTGAGGAATACGCATGAAGCCCCCATTCGCGGGCAATGAGAGCCAGCCCAGAATTCGACGCAGGCACATCAATCACCTGAACAGGAAGCAACCCCCCTGTGCTGGATGAACACGATCCAGCCGTTATACCGAATGTATTCCCTCCTCCGTAGCAGATCCCACCAACCCCCTGGCCTGCCGAGATAGCGTCAAGCGTGATATAACCGAATTCGACATCCTTACGGCCCGGGTCCAGTGTACTGGGCAAACTCACGGGTTGGGTAAATTCAAGGTAGGACTGCTTTTGATCCCCTGCCACTTCAGGTTTGGCTTCACCGATAACAAACTGAAAATCATCTGCAAGGTCGAAGCCTAAGGAAGTCGTCAGCCCCCCCGTAAATGAATTGTCAGCAATCCAGGTCCCTTGCGGGCGCAATCTAAGGCCAACATCATCCAGTCCTCCACGCCAGCCAAAAAACAACATAGGGATAGACTCAGAGGTCTTCTGAAATGAACCAGCAGCTGTGTTCGCTTCATTTGCATAGATATCAAATGTAAGATTCAAATCGGTTCGCGAAGCTGGTGCGCTCTGCAGAAAAATTCCATCATTATCGATCCCAATCGTTCCTTCATGCATATCAAAAAGAAGACCAAAATTAGCTAGCTGTATTTCAGTACTGCCTGCGGCTCCCATACGATAAAACAAAAGGCCAGGATCATTAATTTCCCAGTTAGAGGGGTTGGAATCTGATGCATCCACATTACCGACATTGAGAATCAATCGCGCATTATTGGTAGAAGCATTAAACAAGCCCCCATCACCAATCATGGCAAAGCGACCCGCCGAATCAAATGCCGCAGCGCCAAATGAGCGAGTATCATCCGAAACAGAGAGGCTTCCAAACTGAGCTCTCATTCGATCCCAGGTTGCATCAATAGCCAACCCTGAACGGTTATCACTATTCGTAAAGGCATCAATCGCTACAGAAATATCCAGCAAATCCGTTGTTGCTGCCCCGTCTACCCCTATGGGAATAAGACGAAAAGAGTCATCAAGGTTACCGGCTTTCCCAAGATGGATAGCATTTTCATAAGATGGTCCTGTTGACCCTTCATCCATCACCCAACGAATCTGGTCTGCCTGGATTCCAGTGCTGGACTCCAGATTGAGTGTAACCCCATCACGCCCAGACACTCTCCCCATTTCATCTTCTGACATGGTTTCAAGTGCGCTCACACCAGTAGAGATGGAGGCTAATACACTGATTATAGAGAGCTGAAAAATTATTATTTTATTCATGGCATCCTCTCAGCAGAACAAGGTGTTGCCAAAACAGTTATCTGGCGGACTACTATTAAGTTCGATATTCTCAACTACCACACCTGGTGTTCCGAGAGCACCAAGACAACCGAAGAATCCACATGGAATATTAACATGGGGGGTTTGAATATTAATTGCTTTTACATCTGGCACATTCATCCACCAGCCTGTATTCGCTGTCACTGCGTAACCGCTTTTATCATAGGTGGGGTAGCTAACCCGCTCTCGTTGCAATGAAAGAAAGAAGTCGCCAGTATTTTGTAATTCAAAACCATGTACAAAGCTGAATTTCTCAACCATGTTTGCATAAGCAGACCCCAAAATACTGACAAAACCGCCTTCCAGCTCTACGGGGATACTTGTTTGTTGAAGGTATGTCATACGCGTCCCTGTGGTACGCGCATTGTCAAGGTAGTATGCGTCGCCCGCATTAGTTCCGTCACATGGACCACTTACACGAACCCAGCCAATACACCCCACGGTGTCACCAAACGCACCCACAGTCATAGGAACTTCAGTAGACAGTTCAATATTGAGGTAGCCACTAATTGCATTTAACCCCCCGTGACAATTAGGGTCATTTCCTCTGCAATTCACATTACCAACACCAAAGTATCCATTAGCGCTTTGTGAACCGACTTTTATACCGACAATTTCCCTTAGCGTCTTATCTCCATCATTTTTAATGGCAAACTCAAGATAAGGACGGGTTAAGAGGAAATCACTCGTAGCCGCATCTCCAGACCCGGGAATGCTATAGCCATCGGGGGAAGTCTGTCCGCACCCTGTCCCGGTACAGTTACCCATTAGCCGCACATAATCCATATCGATGTCACATACGGAAGCGTCGATCGCATCATTCGACCCACCGCAACCGAGTTTAAACTCATCAATATTCGCATTTAATGCCAGCTGGACATCCAGCCCAGCACGGTAAAACACGAAATTATTATACGGATTTGAGTCAGTAGTACTCCCAACAATCACATCCGAATTAATCAAAGCCTGACCAGTGACTGCAGACATGTCTTTGTCGGATAGAGGTGCCAATGCCGAATGGGCACTTGACGCCACCCCCATTGAAAACAGAAAAAACGCAGCGGAAGTGATGGTAGAAAAAAAATGAGAAGCAAAAGCCCGGACTAGCATACGCCACCCCCACCGGCAGAACATGTTGTTATTTTCATATGATTGAAGAGAATTCCGTTAATTCTGGCATCACCAATATTTACCGACGTCAGATTATTCGCGGTATAGGTTACATTGGCGCCAGGAGAGCAGCCTCCACCGGTATCACCTGTCGAACATGAGAGGTTAATCCCAGGCCGAGATGCATAAGCGGAAAAAGTGGAACTCGAGGAATTTGACTTAAAAATGATGCCGTCAGAAGTATTCTGGCGCTTCTGGGCTGTCGTCAGCCCCCCGCCATCATTACCTGAGTTTTGTACACCCCAGCGGGCATAGCCATGTGTGTTAAAGTACTCAGCGGGACGGTTATTTCTGTTGTAACCGATATTAGGATCATCATTGAGCCCATCCCCTCCAAGACTATAGAACTCATTATACACATTCGGTATGTTGGGGATCCGCGTGAGTTCGATAATAAAATTACCAGGAGCACCCGCAACATCATCCAGAGTTATAGCCTGGTAATGCAGCTGCCCCAAAGGAAGGTAGGCATCGACATTCTTGAAATACAAACCCTCATTATCATTGAAATTCGGTACTAGATGGAGTGCATCAGGGCTGTTACCCAGCTGGCCAACCGAAAATCTGAAATCGCCAGAAAGCGCGCTTTGGTAGACAATGCCGAACGTAGAATCCGCGTTATTCTCTGTTTTGAGCAATCGAAGGATTGCAGGTTTGCCGTCAGTTGTGACAGGCTTTCCGTAAATAATGGTTTGGCTCTGTAAAAAATCGGCCTGACTATGATTTGAACCATCAGCTGCAGGTGCCGTTGCGCTTCTCCCTACTTCAATTTCTCCCCAAAAGGCCCAGCGCCAAGGGGATGGCACAGAACTTGGTCCAATCAACTCAAGTACTGTAGGTCGATCGTTACCCGACAGCAGCGCACCTTGATAGTCGTAGCCCTCATAATCGAAAACACGAATCACGTAGGGGTTATAAACAGATGCAAAATTTGCGATGGACCCCGTACCCATTGGACATGAAAGCGGATCTGCTCCAGAACAACCATCACCGTACCAGTCCGTACCAGCACCGCCACCGGTAAGACTCAACCCATAATAACGAGCATCACCACGCTGCCACCCAGCGCTACCAGCCGTGCCTGTTAGCTCTATGTAGCTTGTTGGTGCCATGGCGAAACGAAAATCATCTAGGGCAAGTGCGAGCCCTGCCCCACTGATACCAGAAAGATCAGAGTCATCCAGAGATGTCATTGCCTGTGAGGCTCCGGCAATTACTGAAAACAGAATCCCTGAGGAAAGAGAGAATAGCGCTCCACAAAGTCGCTTATTACTTAATCGCTGAATAGGCATGGCTAGAATCCGAACAAATAAGCCTGGCCCTGAATGTCAGCACCAGCATAAGGGGAATTATTATCTGCTATTTTCAAGCCCAGAAATGAGCCATTAACATTCTGACTGTGCCCTGTAGCGCCATATTCAACAGCCATACCACCTATGCTAAGGCCAAGACGAAGGCTATCGTATCCATCGCTTTGGCGGCTCGTAGGGTTGTAGGTTGGGGCCGTAAAATTCCCTGCTGCATCACGGCTGCCAGGGGCTCGAATCATCAACCCCGCAAGGTCATCAAAATACGATGGAGGGACTCCTGAGGAGCCACAGTTATTTCCAGTCGGATCGATTAAACAGGTCGAACCGTCAGAATCCAAAAACTTACCCGGAGCGTAAGTTGTTGGGTCATTCCCAGCATCGACGAGGTAGCCCGCATCCAGAAACAAATTGTCCACCCGCATGCTGCCGTAGTAGTCCTTAATAACAAGCCACTCATTAGCTCTATTCGCAAAGCTAAGTGCCAAAGTACACGTCAGGAATGAACCATCATCGTAATTGCCGGTTCCACACCCAGAGATCGGGGTGAAATTATTTCCTGTGAGGTCAACAACACCATCCCCGTTCATATCCTGGACATTGATATCCAGCTCTATCCCAATGGAAATGCCTGACTGGCCCGCTACTGCGGCGAGTGAATTGTCGCCCATAGCTACCATATCTGCAGAGGCCATAGATGGAAGCAGAACAGAGAAGGCAGGAATCACATATCTGCTAAAGCTGGAATTGGGCACTGTGACCTCGTTCTTGTTATTCAGGCCCAAGCGAAAGTGAGCTTTTCGGTCAGGTCTGGTTATCTTTTGCCACATGATTACACAGTGAAATACGGTGCCGCAACACTTGTTAACATAAACAGTACACAATGGTTTGGTTTTTTGTTCTTTATATTCAGTAACTTAATTGACATATACGCAGCATATACCCTTTTGTGGACAGGCGTACTCATTACCAGAATAAACGGGGTGTTACCTTTATCTACACTTTTCTATAAATCGTATATGACCGACCGGTCATTATTTTACCCATCAAGGGGAGATTGGAAAGTGGCGCAGGGGGTGCAGGTGTGGAAGCACAAGAATGTCGCCTGCACGCAGAGTCCCGCATGGGGGCTGTGTTTGGTCAAGAGAAAACGCCCCTCGCCAGCCTGGCGGGAGAAGGATTCTAAACCGCAATACGCTATGAGGAATTTTAGAGAGGATGCTGGGAGCGGGGTGAAATGGCGGAGATTGGCTGACGCCAATTTCCGCCCTACCCGCTCGTTTAACGAGCAGTTATCAGAAGCAATCGCCGGGGATGCGGACGTTGCCTTCCATCAGGACACGGGCGCTGCGGCTCATGCTGGCTTTGGTGGCAGTCCACTGGCCATCTTCTAGCTTGGCCCCGGCGCCAACGCGCAGGGTGCCAGAAGGATGGCCGAAGGTGACACTGTCACGCTCACCGCCGCCGGCTGCCAGGTTCACCAGGGTGCCCGGTACGGCTGAGGCGCTGGCGATGGCCACGGCTGCGGTGCCCATCATGGCGTGGTGCAGCTTGCCCATGGACAGGGCGCGCACCAGCAGGTCGATATCCCCTTCACCAATTTCCTTGCCGCTGGAAGCCGCGTAGGCTTTCGGCTTGGAGACAAAGGCCACTTTGGGGGTGTGCTGGCGAGCTTCCGCTTCTTCAATGTTCTCGATCAGACCCATGCGCATGGCGCCGTAGGCACGGATGGTCTCGAACATGGCCAGGGCGTCCTTGTTTTCGTTGATATCGCCCTGCAGCTCGGTACCGGTGTAACCGATATCTTCTGCGTTCACGAAAACCGTGGGAATACCCGCATTGATCATGGTCGCCGGGAAGGTGCCCACTCCGGGAACTTCCAGTTCATCAACCACATTGCCGGTGGGGAACATGGCGCCCTCCCCGTCTGCCGGGTCCATGAAGTCCACCTGCACTTCGGCCGCCGGGAAGGTCACGCCGTCCAGCTCGAAGTCGCCGGTTTCCTGCACCTCACCATTGGTGATCGGTACGTGGGCAACGATGGTTTTTTCGATGTTGACCTGCCAGATGCGCACAACTGCAATACCGTTTTCCGGGATGCGGTTGGCGGCGACCAGGCCGTTGCTGATGGCGAAGGAGCCCACAGCCGCAGTCAGGTTGCCGCAGTTACCGCTCCAGTCTACGAACGGCTTGTCGATTGAGACCTGACCAAACAGGTAGTCCACGTCGTGGTCGGCCTTTTCACTTTTGGCCAGGATCACGGTCTTGCTGGTGCTGGAGGTGGCGCCGCCCATACCGTCGGTTTGCTTGCCGTAGGGATCCGGGCTACCAATCACGCGCAGCAGGATCTTGTCACGGGCCTCTCCTGGCACCTGAGCCACTTCGGGCAGGTCTTTCAGGCTAAAAAATACGCCCTTGCTGGTGCCGCCACGCATGTAGGTAGCGGGGATTTTAATCTGAGGTGCATGAGCCATGGTGTTGCTCCTTTAAAAAAACCCCGGCGGTGGTACCGACGGGGTTGGATATACAGAGGGCTGCCTGCAAACGAAAAAGACCGCCTGCGGGCAGACTCCTACGGAAAGGCAATGTGCGGGAGCCTGCTTGAGTGCGAAGAATCGCTTGCAGGCAAGCTCCCACAGCAAGAACCGCCTTAGCCCGCTTCCGCCATGAACTCTTTGGCGAATTTCTGCAGGATGCCGCCGTTGGTGTACACGGAGACTTCTTCTGCGGTATCCAGACGACACAGCATCGGGACACGTTCCACGTCACCGTTCTGGCGAGTGATCACCAGGGTCATGGTGCCACGAGGAGCGATCTCTCCTTCTACGTCGTAGATCTCGGTACCGTCCAGCTTCAGGGTCTTGCGGGTGGTGCCTTCTTCGAACTGCAGGGGCATGACGCCCATGCCGATCAGGTTGGTACGGTGAATGCGCTCGAAACCTTCAGCGGCAATCACTTCCACACCGGCAAGGGCAACGCCCTTGGCCGCCCAGTCACGGGAAGAACCCTGACCATAGTCCGCGCCAGCCACAATGATCAGCGGCTGCTTGCGCTCCATGTAGGTTTCGATGGCTTCCCACATCCGCATCTGCTGGCCTTCCGGCTCAACACGCGCCAGGGAACCCTGGATCACTTCACCGTTCTCGTCACGGCACATCTCGTTGAACAGTTTCGGGTTCGCGAGAGTGGCGCGCTGGGCGGTGAGGTGGTCACCACGGTGGGTCGCGTAGGAATTGAAGTCCTCCTGCGGCAGGCCCATCTTGTCCAGGTAGGCACCGGCAGCGCTGTCCAGCAGGATGGCGTTGGACGGAGACAGGTGGTCAGTGGTGATGTTGTCCGGCAGGATCGCCAGCGGGCGCATACCCTTCATCTCACGCTGACCGGCCATGTTGCCTTCCCAGTACGGAGGACGACGGATGTAGGTGGACTGAGGACGCCAGTCGTACAGCGGGCTGGCTGCGCGCTCACCGTCACCCTTCTTCTCGAACATCGGGATGTAGGTCTTGCGGAACTGTTCCGGCTTCACCGCAGATTTCACGATGGCATCGATCTCTTCATCAGACGGCCAGATGTCCTTCAGGTAGATCGGGTTACCCTCCTGATCCTTGCCCAGCGCATCTTTCTCGATATCAAAACGCATGGTACCGGCGATGGCGTAAGCCACCACCAGCGGCGGAGATGCCAGGAACGCCTGCTTGGCGTAAGGGTGAATACGACCGTCGAAGTTGCGGTTACCGGACAGTACCGCTGTGGCGTACAGGTCACGCTCGATCACTTCTTTCTGGATCTCGGGAGCCAGCGCACCAGACATACCGTTACAGGTGGTACAGGCAAAGGCCACCACGTCGAAGCCCAGTTCCTGCAGCTCAGGCAGCAGACCGGATTCTTCCAGGTACATCTTCACGGTCTTGGAACCCGGTGCCAGGGAGCTCTTCACCCACGGCTTGCGCACCAGACCCAGCTTGTTTGCATTACGGGCCAGCAGGCCGGCGCCAATGATGTTGCGCGGGTTGGAGGTGTTGGTACAACTGGTAATGGCTGCGATGATCACCGCGCCATCGGGCATCAAGCCCTCTTCCTCTTCCCACTCCTTGGCAATACCGCGGCTACCCAGTTCGGATACCGGCAGCAGTGCGTGCGGGTTGGACGGGCCAGCCAGGTTACGCTCCACCTTGGACAGATCGAAGTGCAGGACGCGCTCGTACTCGGCACCTTTCAGGCTGTCTGCCCACAGGCCGGTTTCCTTGGCGAATTTTTCTACCAGTGCTACCTGCTCATCTTCACGGCCGGTCAGCTTCAGGTAATCGATGGTCTGGCCATCGATGAAGAACATGCCCGCAGTGGCACCGTATTCCGGGGTCATGTTGGCGATGGTGGCACGGTCACCCACGGACAGGCTGTCGGCGCCTTCACCGTAGAATTCCAGGTAGGCGCCTACCACGCGCTCCTTACGCAGGAACTCGGTCAGAGCCAGCACCAGGTCGGTACCGGTGATGCCCGGCTTCAGTTTGCCAGTCATTTCCACACCGACGATGTCGGGCAGACGCATCATGGACGGGTTGCCGAGCATCACGTTTTCGGCTTCCAGACCACCCACACCCACGGAGATCACGCCCAGCGCGTCGACCATGGGAGTGTGGCTATCGGTGCCCACACAGGTATCAGGGAACGCCACACCGTCGCGAACCTGAACCACCGGAGACATTTTCTCCAGGTTGATCTGGTGCATGATGCCGTTACCCGGCGGGATCACATCGACGTTATCGAACGCCGTCTTGGTCCAGTTAATGAAGTGGAAACGGTCCGCGTTACGGCGCTCTTCCACGTCACGGTTCTTCTGGAACGCGTCTTTTTCAAAACCCGGGTGCTCTACGGCCAGGGAGTGATCCACGATCAGCTGGGTCGGCACTACCGGATTCACTTTGGAGGGGTCACCGCCCTTCTCGGCGATGGCATCACGCAGACCGGCCAGATCGACCAGTGCTGTCTGACCCAGAATGTCGTGACACACCACGCGCGCGGGGTACCACGGAAAATCCATGGTGCGCTTGCGTTCGATCAGCTGCTTGAGAGAATCCGTCAGATCCTCTGGCGCACAACGGCGAACCAGCTGCTCGGCAAGGATACGCGAGGTGAACGGAAGTTTGTCATAGGCCCCAGGCTGGATGGCGTCGACAGCCGCGCGGGTGTCGAAGTAGTCCAGCTGGGTGCCGGGAAGCTGCTTGCGATAATCAGTGTTCATAGCCTGGGACTCTCGTCGGGGACTCTATACAGGAGCTTGGGGAAATTGAGCCTGGGTAGGTGGAACTGTGGGAGCTTGCCTGCAAGCGAATACCTTCGTCTGCAAGCCGGCTCCCACAAAGAGCGAAACGCTAAAAAACGATTAGCCACGCTCTGCGATCGGAGTAACAGAACGCAGATCTTCACCCGTGTAATCCGCACTCGGACGGATGATGCGGTTGTCTGCACGCTGCTCCATCACGTGGCCAGCCCAACCGGTCAGTCGGCTCATCACGAAGATCGGGGTGAACAGCTTGGTCGGGATACCCATGAAGTGGTAAGCAGAGGCGTGGAAGAAGTCAGCGTTACAGAACAGCTTCTTCTCGCGCCACATGACTTCTTCACAACGTACGGAAACCGGGTACAGCACGGTGTCACCCACGTCGGCGGCCAACTTCTCGGACCATTCCTTGATGATGGCGTTACGCGGATCGGAAGTGCTGTAGATCGCGTGACCGAAGCCCATGATCTTTTCCTTACGCTCCAGCATGCCCATCATTTCTTGCTCGGCGTGATCGGCAGAAGTGAACTTCTCGATCATGTCCATGGCAGCTTCGTTGGCGCCACCGTGCAGCGGACCTCGCAGGGTGCCGATGGCACCGGTGATGCAGCTGTGGATGTCGGACAGGGTGGAAGCACACACACGAGCGGTGAACGTGGAAGCGTTGAATTCGTGCTCTGCGTAAAGGATCAGAGACACGTTCATTACGCGCTCATGCAGCTCGTTGGGCTTTTCGCCACGCAGCATGTGCAGGAAGTGGGCGCCGATGGAATCGTCGTCAGTGTTTTCTTCAACACGCACGCCATCGTGGCTGAAACGGTACCAGTAGCAGATGATGGACGGGAAGCAAGCCAGCATGCGGTCGATGGCTTCTTCCTGAGTCGGGAACACACCCATTACAGTAGTGTCTTCCTGCTCGAGGTTGCCCAGCATGGAACAACCAGTACGGATCACGTCCATCGGGTGGGCGTCAGCCGGGATGCGCTCCAGCACTTCTTTCAGTGCTTGCGGCAGGCTGCGCAGACCTTTCAGTTTGGTCTTGTAGGCATCCAGTTCAGCCTGAGTGGGTAGCGCGCCCTTCAGGATCAGGTGTGCCACTTCTTCGAATTCGCAGTTTTCAGCCAGGTCTTTCACGTCGTAACCGCGGTAGGTCAGGCCGGAGCCGGAAACACCTACAGTAGAAAGAGCGGTTTTACCTGCTACCTGGCCACGCAGGCCAGCGCCTGAGAGTTTCTTGCCTTCTGCCATTGTTCATCTCCTGGTTAATCTGTTGTTCAACCGCCAAAGCGGAATCTTTACGGTAGGAACGGCGCTTGAGCCGCGAAACCCTTCTCGGCTCAAGCAGAGCTCCTACAATGATCGTGTTGCCTTAGCCCTTCTTCTGGGCAAACAGTGCGTCCAGTTTCTGCTCGTAGTCGTGGTAGTTAAGGAAATCGTACAGCTCCATACGTGTCTGCATGATGTCCACCACGTCTTTCTGGTGACCGTTTTCTCGGATGCTCTGGTACACCTGCAGGGCGGCCTTGTTCATGGCGCGGAAAGCACTCAGCGGGTACAGGATCATGTCGGCACCAGCTTCAGCCAGTTCTTCGCGGGTGAACAGCGGCGTGGCACCGAATTCGGTAATGTTGGCCAGCAGCGGCACGTCACCCAGGCCGGCCTTGAATGCACGGTAATCTTCCAGGGTATGTACGGCTTCAGCGAAGATGCCGTCGGCACCCGCTTCGATACAGGCCTTGGCACGCTCAACCGCAGACTCCAGGCCTTCCATCTGGAACGCATCGGTACGAGCGATGATGAAGAAATCGTCATCGGACTTGCCATCAACGGCGGCCTTCACGCGGTCAACCATTTCCGCCTGGGATACGATTTCCTTATTCGGCCGGTGGCCACAACGTTTCTGGGCAACCTGGTCTTCCAGGTGTACTGCACCCGCGCCAGCCTTGATCATTTCTTTAACAGTGCGGGAGATATTGAACGCCCCACCCCAGCCGGTATCGATATCCACCAGCAGCGGGGTCTCCACCGCACTGGAGATACGACGCACGTCTTCCAGCACATCATTCATGCTGGTCATACCCAGATCCGGCATGCCATAGCTGGCATTGGCGACACCGCCACCAGACAGATAAATGGCACGGTAGCCGGTCTGCTCAGCCAACATGGCGGCATAGGCGTTGATGGTACCCATGATCTGCAGGGGCTTCTCTTCTGCAAGTGCCTTGCGGAAGCGGGCGCCGGGGGTCAGGTTTGCTGACATGGCGTTCTCCTATTGGTCCGTTTTCAGGTTTTCCGCCTTGTGGGCGGCGTATTGGGTTTCAATATTCTTGCGGGCGCTGCTGATATGACGACGCATCAACAGCTCGGCCATTTCGCCATCGCGGGCTTCAATGGCTTCGACAATTCGGCGGTGTTCATTGAGGGCTTTTTGCGGACGATTGGCAACGGAACTGAACTGGTAACGGTACATACGCACCAGGTGATACAGCTCGCCAATCAGCATCTGGCTAAGGGTGGCGTTATGGCTGCCCTGAATAATGCGATAGTGAAAATCCAGATCCCCTTCGCGCTGAAAATAGGCGGTGTCTTCGCGCAGATCCTGCTGTTGTTCATGCTGTGACAGGACCCCGAACAAGCCTTTTACCTCGTCATCAGACATGCATTCAGCCGCCAGCCGCGCAGCCATACCTTCCAGGGCCTCGCGAACGTGGTAAATCTCGATCAGGTCATCAAAACTGAGGGAGGCAACGCGGGTGCCCACATGGACTTCTCGCTCAAGGAGCTTGCGGGATTCAAGCCGGCGGATGGCTTCACGGAGAGGGCCACGACTTACACCGTAGCGGGCCGCCAGCTCAGTTTCGCTGACCTTGGACCCGGGAGGAATCTGGCCACGCACAATATCGTCCTGCAACCGGGCGAAAACCCGATCTGCAAGCGTTCTTGCACTTTCTGGCGCAGCAGCAGACATAAAACAGCCCGATTGTTGACAATATTCACAACCGGGCTGGACTCTACGCCCCTAAACAGGATGTTTCAAGGACCATTGTTGACAATGATTGATGGTTTCGATCAGGGCGTACAGCCATCCTCACCGAAGACTACCGCTCCAGATTGCAGAGAGGCGAAAACCAGCCGCTCAAGATCCGAGGGGGAATCCTGGCTGGACCAGTTTTCACGCTGAATCGGCGGCAGGTAGGCAGATTCCAGCCAGCCAGCACGAACCTGGTTATCAAAGCCCTCATCCCCCAGTCGAAACATCGGGGAGCAGCTCTCATCAAGATCAATACGACCCTGAACCTCTGCGTTATAGTGGGGTGCATCAGCCTGAACATCCATGCCCGGCGCCAAACGCAGATACACATTCACGCTGTTTGAGTCTGGCAGGGTTCGGGTCACCATTCCGACAAAATGATCGGCACCGCACGCACCACCATTCCCGGTTGTGATCAAACCCTCCGCATCGATGCTGAGACAGAAGTCGACAATCGAGTTGCTATCGATACGGGGGCGTTCACTGGTGATATCAAAGGTCGTGGATCCAGCGGTAATGGAAGTCGGGTAGTTGAACCCGTCTGCATCACCAATCTCTTCATTAGAGCCACCCGCCACCGGATCAGGAATTGAGCTGCATTCGGAGCCATCATCGGCCTCACCAACACACGCTCGCATCAAGGTAACGCGATAATCCTTACCCGCAACCAGTGACAAAGTGGCCGCATCCAGATCAACCTGTACCGCCCCCGTCTTGGTTCCGCGTACAGGCACGGGTTCGCCACTTGCACTGGCAGGGACGTTTTCACCCAGCACCTCACCAGACAAGGCCCCTTTGTCCGAGTCAGTTAATGAATAACTTGCGTTGGGGTAATCAAGGCCATAATCACCATTGCCGTTCACTTCAACACCGGCATACATGGTTTGCCCAAGTATCCTGCCCTTGAGCTCCGCATCAGTGTTGCCCGGCGGCGTTGCTCCCACGCCTGCCCCCGTCAGGGTAACGGACTGCTCGGAACCGCCAGTTTTTTCCAACTCAAGAATATCCGAGATACGGGAGGTACTGTCCAAACCAATGAAATCCAGACTGGTATCGCTGTCTTTGGAACGAATCACCTGACCGCCCGCCAGAATCACACCATTGGGCAATACAAGCGCACGCATGGCCAAGGCCAGACGCGAACCGTCGTCGCCGCTAAAATCACACCCTTGGAAAATCAGACACTCCCCTGCACTTTCATAGGTAAACAAGCCGGCACGGGTTCGGTCTGTGCCGATTTTGACTCGTCCCTCATAGGCCAGTGTGTCCCCATCAAAACCCGCTACGTCAGGCTCTCCGGCATCGGTCAGCTGGTTGGAGATTTCCGTGAACATGCCGCTCCAGGCATTGGTAAAGTCAGAATAGTTGGCATAACCATCAAACGGCTGACTGGGTATCAGAGCAGGGTTGTCATCAATAACATCGTTGATATTCACCCCTGAACCATCGCTGGCCTGATCGGAAATGCTGACCGCATCATCACCATTACCATCATTATCCAGTGCCTGAATAAGGGCTGAGCGGTAGATCACTGAGGTATTGGCCTCACTGCGTCTGGGTGCAGCAATCAGATCCGCGACCGTTACCTGGTAAGTCTCTTTTTGCAGTTGCTGAGGCAGCAAATAAGAGCCAAGACTCACCTTGTTACCTTCAAACAAGCCACTACCAAGGAAAAATTCGATACCCCGCGCATCGGCAGGGCAAACGGCAGTGTAGGCGGGAATCACTGTGCTGCCCTCGGTGGTGTCCACTGGACGGGTTCGCCCCAGTGACGAGCCACACTCATAACCGATATTAGCCACCCTGGGGCCTACCAGCTCGACATAAACCTCGCCCACTACATTCTCGTCACACTTGGTTCCAGCCGGACAGCCAGGAACGGTGGCATCGGAGAAATCTTCCCCACCATTACAGCCCGCCAGAGCCAGTACGAGGGCGCTAAGTGCCAGTATCCGTTGCATAGAATCTTACCTGTCATTGTCGGGGTGAATTGCAGCACGTTACTGTGCTGTCAGAACCAATTCACCTTCAGTAACCAGTTTCAGGCCGTCCGTTCCATCACGGCCTTGCAAATAGGGAAGGAAAACAACCAGATAGTGTTGACCCTGGTCTTTTTCAAGGGTTCCCTGCAGGTACCCGTAGCGGTACCACGTCTCGGGGTAACGACGGCTAAAGGGTTGATCGACCAGCATGACCGGTATTCCTTGATCATCCAGCCAAAGTAATTCAACACCGAGATAGGCCTGCTTGCGAATGAAGGCCATCAACGAAACCGACGTCACGGCGCTTTCCGGTGCCAACACCATGGCACGATAGGGTTGATCCCCTTTCATTAGCGGGCTGTCGCTATCAAACGTGACCAGCAGTTCATGCCCCGACTCAAGCACCTTTGCCTGTTCAAGAAAATGCTGGCAGCAGTCCGCCCGCAAGGCTCGATAAGTCTCCAGATAACCAGCCGGCCCCACCGGCTCATAGCCCGGTTTGGCGGTTCGGACAGCCTCACGCTCAGCCCCCATATCGAGAGGGCGGCTTACCAATTGCCCGGTTTCATCCACATAGGTGATAAAACGATCGTTCTCACGAGCTTCCAGCTCTTTATCAACCTCACCGCTTGGGCGGTAATCATCAACATTATCAGCAAGCGGGGAAGCCTTCTGCGCCGATTTCGGATCAGCGGATGTCTCAGTCTGCTGCGCTGAAACACCGGGCTGCTCGTCAGACACGGCCTGCTCAGGCTGTTGAACAGTGATCAGGTTACCCTGCGCATCTGTATAGACATAAAATCCCCCTTCCCCACCGCCCGATGGGTTCTGGCAGGCTGCAAGCAATGAGACAAGTAGTAATGGGATCAGTCTTTGCATGCTATCCAGTTCAAAGAAGAATGAGCGGAAGGCTAACGTGCGAGCGTCTGCGGCAGTCATGCTACCGCAGACGTCGAGTGAAAATCATAATCTAGAATTTGGTTCGGAAAGCCAGCCCTACAATAGTGATTTTTGCTTCCGTCTTGATGTCCAAACCGGCGTAGGGGTTATACACCACATTGTCGATACCCGTACAGTTAGCTGCACAGCTGGTATCCGCTGGGATTTCATCCTTGCTGTGAAGCATCCCGATACCCAGATCGATGTCGGTATCCTTATCCCATTTGTAACCCAGACCCAGGCTGTAATAGCGAGCCTCATTGATCGGCACCATCGGGCTACGACGCTCTTCAGGGATGGCTGATGCCCGGGGCTCATAACCTGCACGCAACTGAATACGACCCGTCAGATCGTAAGCCGCGCCAAAGGCAAGGTTCCAGGTGGACTGAAAGTTCAATGGATAGCTCAAGCGCGTCGGCGAGGAACCGGGCGAAAACAGCCGTGCCAGGCTCAATACCGCAGAGCTTCGATCAAACACGATATTGAAGGCGTCCCACTGTTTGTAGTCAGCCCACACTGCATCCACATTGAATTGCAGCCGCTCAGTCGGCTTGAACTTGATCCCGGTCTGGAACGTCGCCGGCATGGTCAGATCCATACTCACCCGCCCCACTTCCTCTTCACCCACATAGGAAGGAATACCCAGGACGGCCAATGCCAAGGCGCCGGTTGCAGAACCACCAATGCCATTGATGGTTTCACGGGCGGCATTGGAATAGGTGATTTTGTAATCACCCTTCATATGGGTCTTGGCTGGCGAGCGCCACACCGCACCCCAGGCAAAACGGTCATTGGGCTCCCAAAGGATCCCCAGGTTATACGATGGGCTGAACCGCTGATCCATGGAAACATCCAGAGACGCCAGGTTCTTGAACGGGCCCAAACCTTCTTCAGGGCGGCAGATCCCGAACAGAATCAGGTCCAGGGCGACGTTTGATTCACCTTCGAAAGGCGCGCAGATGCTTTCATCAATGACCCGGGCAAAGCCCAGCAATTCGTTAGGTGCCCGGAAGTCCTGTTCCAGCGAAATGGCCTGAAAACTCAAACCAATAGAGGCACCAATAGACAGCTCATCATTCACACGGTAGCCCACGGATGGAGACAGGTAAGTGATTCGCTCAAGCGCAACCCGCTCCCCCATGTAGTTGCCCACATCGTCTTCATCACGGTAGAAACCCGCAGCAAGCGGAAGGTAAGTCGCAGTGCCGAAGGTAAACTTAGAACCTGCCGGACGAATGGAAAACGCAGGCAGCGGCCCGGCAATCAAGGGGCCGGGAGGAAGATCAACGGTATCGTTGATAAACGGAAGATAAAGGGAGATGCCCTCTACACTACTGGTGGCGGTCTTGAAATCCCGACAGTAGTCAACACCATCATTGGGCGCATCATTACAGACAATCGGATCATCAGAAAACCCGAACACGTTATACCCGGGTGGTGCGGAGAACTCGGATTCCAAACTGAAATCGGCCCCCACAAACTGCAGGTCCATCCGGCGGCCATCCAGCTTGGCCAGACCAGCCGGGTTAAAGTGAATGGCCATAATCCCCGGCGGATCGGCGGTAACGGCATGCCCCATACTCATGGCGCGCACGTCTACTGCGATATTGTTGGCCAATTGCGCAGATGCCTGCCCGGCGCACAGGGCAAATAGCAATCCGGCAATTCGCCAGCTCAGCCTGTTATTCTTTTTCTGCATGGCTTACCCCTTTCTACTGCGCATTATCGGCTCAGGCGCCGGGCTTCAGGCCAGAGAAATCAATCGGCAACGAAATACCAAGCAGCACATCAGGGGAATCTTCTGTGAGACCAAAACCAAAGCTCAGGTTCACGATGCGGTTACTGGAGGTACGCAAGCCGAGGGAAGTATTCACCACGCTGGAGGTAGAATCTTCAGACTCAGCCGTATAGTCATCAAAGACGAAATTGGTCACGAAGTTGTAGGACTGCTGATAACTGGCGCTCAGAGAAACCTCATAGGACAGCGCATAAGCCAGCCCCATGGAAAAGTTAAGGCTGTCTCCTGGCTGTACTTCTTTCAGGATCGCACTACCACGACGCTGATTAAGCCCTGTTGCATCGAAGGCGTAGGTATACCCTAAAGAGCCAAACAACACGACAGGGTCAATTACCTTGCTGACACTCACCCCAGCGCCAACAGAGTAGTAGCCAGAGCCACTGGATACTTCCTCGTTGACATTGATTTCGTAGGGGCTGTCCCCTGTTGGCGTACTCAGCGTGGTGTAGAGCGTAGTATTCATTGCCCCGGGGCGAACCGGGAACGGCTGAAAACGCAGACCAAATGAGACATCACCCAGCGCCGCCTGAGAAACATCTTTCTGGGTGTCGTATTTATACGAGACCGGCAGTCGGGTGTTGAAAGTCAGGTTGTTCCAGATCCCGTAGTCAAAAGACAGGGAAGATGAGAATGCGTGTTGGGCATCCTGCTCGATGCGGAAGCGGCTGATATTGCCGGAATTTTCGTCGATAGCGATATCAATGCGATCATCCCGGTAATAATTGTAGTTGGCAGAGAAATTCAGTGACATCTGGCCGCTGGGCAGCAAGGAATACTGTTTTTCTGCTGCCTGGAAGACTTCTTCCAGGTTTTTCTCCTGGGTGACGTCATCCTCATTGGTCTGCAGGGCTTCACGGGCTTCCTCGACATTGTCAGCCGCCCAGGCAACATGCTGCGCCAACAAGAGTGCAGCAGCCACTGCCACCTTCCCAGACATCATTTTCATGCAAGCCTTCCTTTGTTCTGTTTGTTATTCGCCACTGCAGGCCTTATTGATGGAAGTAGGTACGCGTAGGCACATTGATAATACGGGTCGTGCCATCATCTTCTGAAATCTGAACCCGGGTAAGCGTACTTGCCTTGTCCGCCCAGTTTTCCATGGGGGTGGTAAATACCGGGAATACCTCAAATGCCCAACGGTTGATTGTGCGCTCATCCAAAAGTCGCAAATCATAGTCGGTCAATTCCAGGCCATCCTGGGGTTCAAAACCGTTGGGAAACACGATGAACAAGACATTCTGATCCCAGACTTCCTGAAACTTGGTCTCTGAGAAACTGATGTTGCCCAATGCCGGATCTGCCACAAAAACGTGGCCATCCTGGTATTTCTTCAACACGACAAAATGCTTAAAGCCCCCATACGCAATAGGCACAATAGCCGGGTGGTCAAGCGTCTTGATGTCATCCATTTCGGCCCGAAACCCCCCACTCGGGTGCCCCAACGCCGTCGCCAGACGCTTCATGTCCAGCAACGAAAAGCCTCGACGCTCAACGATTTTCTCGGTTTCCCCAAAGCGCAGAAGACCTTCCATGATCTGGCGCTCCTGAAACTGACGCCCCAGATATTGGTTAAGTACGGTGGTTAACGCGGCGGATCCGCAGGAGTAGTCATAGGCCTGCCGCACCACGTTGTGATAACGGAACTCGGATACCGGCTTGACCACGATATCGCGCTCACGAAGGGTGACCGGTTGGGTTGGGTGCTCATAGTAGATCTCACCCTTTTCAGGCGATTCGACCACTACGGATTCATTGATGGCAAAGTAGATCAGCGCCACACCCAGCATGGAAGTCAGCATCTGTTGGCATCCAGCGTTATTGTTATTGTTTGTTTCTTATATCGAGAGACATGTTAACCACGTCACCCGATACAGGCAACCATGTTGATTCGCCCAAGGGGCAGAAAGCCATGCCAGAAAGCCACCCCAAATAAAAACATCCCTTCACAGGCTCTCTTTCAAAATCAACAAGTTAGCAATTTGAAAGATACAATCAGCATTAATCATGGCACTTTCTTCACCGTGAAACACACCATAATGTCAGTTTCGGGCACTATTTAATGGTCAGATCATAGCCATAGCGCTCTGCTGCTTCACGAAAATGCGGCAGCACCGGCTCCATCCACTGTGCATAGTGACGCCACCGCTCTCTGGAACTGTCATAAATCTTTTGGGTGACACCCTGGTAGCTTGGGGTGGCCAGAGTCCCCCGCTGTTTGGCATGCTCATCGTAATTGAGCACGGCGCCATCCCAGGGCAACCCAAGGAAGTCCAGCACCTTGCGAGCCTCGCCTTCCAGATCCATGACCAGATCCTCATAACGGATATAGTGCATACGGCCTTTCAGATCGAAGACCTCTTCGTACTGCCACAACAACTTCATGACATGCTTGTAGAAGCTGGCTGCATTATCCAGGTCAAGGAAGTTGGCCATGGCATCAGTCACCTTGAAATTCTGCATGTAACCACTGAGTACACAATCTGCCGGATGCCTTAGGGACACCACAAACCGGGCCTGCGGGAAAAGCCTTAAAATGAGCCCTATATCAACAGTATCAAGGGGCATCTTTTCAATGAGCATGCCCCCCTTTTTCAAATTTACTTCCTGAGCCGCCACCTTGAAATAGGTATCCCTCAAGGCACCGACCTGCTCATCGGTCAGCTTGGCAATATAGCTCATTACCGTTTGCCACTGACTTTTCCAACCTACTTTGCCCTTCAAACTACCCTCAAGCTGAGCGATTGACTGCATCAGGGCGCTAGCTTGCCGTAAAACGGTGGATATCGTGGGAGGCTCTTCCATTGCCTGTACCGAGGGATGCGCATCCACTATCTGCTCTAACAACGTCGTACCAGAACGGGGGAATCCGATCATGAATACTGGGGTTACAGCTGGTGGAGTAGTTTTCGTCCAGCTCTCCACCCACTGTCTTGAAAACAACGACCTGAATACCTCAATCCGTTTCCGCAACGAATTATCGGAAAAGACGTTTTTCGATAGTCGAAGTTGCATTGCATTTCCGTTTTGAAATGCCCCGAACGCTTTGTCATATTCACCTTGCGCATCAAGTGATTTACCCAGCAACTTCCAACCAGAGACAGCAATCACATCATCACTCGATGTTTCCAGCCAACCCTCAAGCTCCTTGATAACCAAATCGTATTGCCTATGCTGGAAATGAGTCCTTGCTTTTAGATCTCTGTAGCGATTTAGCACAGAAGGATCTGACAAGTCCGTAACTTTCTCCAACTCAGACAGAGATTTTTCGGGTTCCAGCAAACGCAGATACACATCCGCTTTCGCAATGTAATGCTCAGCATTTAAATCTTTGGCCAGAGACGCAATTTTTTCAAGTGAAAGGAACGCGTCAGCCCAGCGAGCATCAGAATATTCCGCCTGATATTTCAGCTGCCAGCTGCGCCAATTGCTCGGAGCAAAACGAACCGACGCTTCTGAAAGTGCCTTCATTTGCGGGACGTCGTTTTGACGTTTACATGCCTCCATGCAAATGCGTGCCGCATCGAAATCAAGGTAGCCTTTACCCATGAAAGCAACCACGACCTGAACAGCGTCATGGTAGTTTCCTCGTTTACATAGCTGAAGAACGGCTGGCCGTAATTCGCGAGCGGTCAAAGTTGACATCATAGTTGTATTTCATTCTGTGATTACAGGATAAAGTCCAAAAAAAACGCCCGGCATAGCCGGGCGCTTTATACAGCAGGGTTGGAGCTTAGTGACCAGAGATGGTAATCGTCTGACCAGACAGATCCAAGCCGGTAATGTAAACATTACCAATTGAAGCAGCTGAACCATCATCAGCACCGAACGCCACACCCATTGCTGCCACCTGAACATCAGACAGCGCAGCATTGGTTGCGATAGCCAAGCCAGCATTAGTGATGGTGCCGGTAATGCCATTCACATCGACATTCCGAATGGAAATCTGGTCAGCAACCATGGCACCGCCACCACCAGCGCTCTGATCACGCAGAACGAAGTTGTCATTGGCATCGGTAGTCGCCGTACCGTAATCACCCAAGGTACCGATATCGATAGTCAGCGTAGTAGAAGAGCTCAATGCAAAGAAGTTGGCCGCATCGGAACCAAGCTGCACAGCCAGGTTCACATCATTCAGGGTGATCCCAACAGAATCGATCAACGGATCGCCAGCAGAAACGGCGGTCAGCTCAGAACCCACTTTGGCGATACCAGCCGCAACATCAGTACCATCAGTACCTTCGCCCACATAGATATCACCAGTATCCAGGGTCAGGGTCGGGATTGAGATATTTGCCTGCAGCACACCGGAGCCAGAGGCAGAGCTGGCAGAATCGATCAGGATGGAAATATCACCGCTCAGGCCCATGTCATCGATCAGAATCATACCCGGATTGGCAGGACCGCCAGCAAAGCCGTCGGTATCTTCAATACCCAGATCCAGGGTTGCGTTCAGGCTCAGACCGATGGAAATACCGTCTTGACCAGTCACGCTGGACAGCGCATCGTCCTGCATCGGCTCGAGAGCCAGGGCGCTCATGGGCGCGGCGGCTACGGCTGCTGCAAGAGCAAGTTTCTTGAAACCCATTGTTATTCTCCTCGTGTGCACAACGTTGTTGTAATGCTTATAGTGCGCCCCGGTTCTCGCAGAGCACGCATTTACGTTAACACAACAGTTACAAAAGCCAATGCGCCCGTTACAAAACTTTTTTCCTCCAACACCAATCCCTATCCCACTGATATAAAAGGATTTATTAAACAGAGGCACGAATGTATCAGCAAAATATTCCCAGGCCAGCTTTCGGCAATCGCATAATCTGTTACTGGCAGTAACAGGATAGGCACCCTTTTCTGTAACAGGTAAACTAGCGTTGCCCAAAAATGAACCGGTGACATGATTACACGCTGCCTATACCGCTCCGGGGGGCAACTTCTTGCCCTGCCCCAACCCGATCTGACCCTTATCGCCTCGAACGAGGATGACATGCGGGCCTGCATGACCCAGGTGAAGCGCGAACTCGGGACACGATACCGCTTTGTCTGCGGCTTGCTGCCCTATGAAAGTGGCCATTGGCGGCACAACCTGCGGGTAGCCCCCCTGCCGGTTACGCTATACCTATATAAAGAACCACCCAGGTTATTGGCTGACTCGGGGGAGGATCCCCGGGACTTCCGCCTGCATGGGGCCTTCAAACCAGATCAATCGAAAGGCGAATACCTCCAGTCCCTGTCACAAATTCGGCGTTACCTTGAGGCTGGCGATTGTTACCAGGTCAATTTGGCGCAGCGCTTTTCCGCTCCTTTCAGTGGCTCGGCCCTCTCGGCATGGCTCGCACTGGATGCTGCCCACCCTGCCCCCCATAGCTGCTATTTTGATACTGGCGATCAACAGATATTTGGCGTATCACCGGAGCGTTTTCTGTCGATTCGTCAGGGCAAGGTGGTCAGCGAGCCGATCAAGGGGTCACGGCCCAGGGGCGCAACCCCTGAAGAAGATCGCGCCCTTGCCCAAGAGCTGCAGGCCAACCCGAAGGACAGGGCTGAAAACCTGATGATCGTTGATCTGCTTCGTAATGACCTGGGGGCCTGCTGCAAGCCAGGCTCGGTCAGTGCTTCGCCCCTGTTCGAGCTACGCCAATTCAGTAATGTGCAGCATCTTGTCAGCACGGTGCACGGTGAATTGCTCGACGGCCTCTCGCCGCTGGAGGCACTCTGGCAAGCGTTTCCTGGAGGCTCGATTACGGGGGCGCCTAAAAAGCGCGCCATGGAAATTATTCATGAGCTTGAGCCTTTCGAGCGGGGAGCTTATTGCGGCAGCTTCTTCTGGATGGATGATCAGGGCAACCTGGATAGCAATATCCTGATCCGCACCATGCAGACGGAGGGAGACAGGATCTACTGTCATGGTGGCGGGGGGATCGTGTTTGATTCCGAACCGGAAGCCGAATACGAGGAGAGTTACTTCAAGGTCGCAAAACTGATGGGGGCGCTGGAAGAGGCTTTTTTGTAGGGCTTACATCCGGGTGGATGCGGATTTGACAGTAATGGCGGAGATGGGCATTCGCCCATTTCCGCCCTACGGTCCTTGTGGGAGCTTGCCTGCCAGTAAGCCAGCAGGCTGCCTCCACAGGAGCGTCACAGACTCTCACTATGCGAGCCTCGCTCCTACCCCCTTACAGCGGGATATCGCGCGGGCTGGCCTTGACGATTTCTTTTTTCAGGTCTTCGTAGCTGTGTACCGCCGGGAATTGCGGGAATTCGGCGATCACGTTGTCCGGAGCATGGAACAGAATGCCCTGCTCGGCTTCAGACAACATGGTGGTGTCGTTATAGGAATCGCCCGCGGCAATGCAGTGGTAATTCAGACCATGGAAGGCCTTGATAGACATGCGCTTGGGGTCTTTCTGGCGCAGCTTGTAATCAGTGATTTTGCCGCTCTCATCGACTTCCAGGCGGTGACAGAACAGGGTCGGCCAGCCCAGCTTCTTCATCAACGGCTTGGCGAATTCGTAGAAGGTGTCCGACAGGATGATCAGCTGGAAGTGTTCACGGGCCCAATCAACGAATTCCTTGGCGCCCTCTAATGGGTCCAGGGTATCAATGACTTCCTGGATATCAGGCAGGCCATAGCCTTTCTCATCCAGAATGCGCAGACGCATCTGCATCAGTTCATCGTAGTCCGGGATGTCCCGGGTGGTGGCACGAAGTTCCTCAATGCCGGTTTTCTCAGCGAAGTTGATCCAGATTTCAGGAATCAACACCCCTTCCAGGTCCAGACAGAGCAGTTCCACGGTTTTCCCCTATGGGTTGATCAGGCGCGCACAATGTAGCTGCGAGCCCTTTAGAAATCAATTGGCGCCAGATAAAGGCCGGTGCTGCCACTCAGAGCACAGCGTCCACGGAGGAGAACCCTCAACAGGCTTCAGGGGGGCATAATTCTCGGGGGACGGGAGCGCTGAAAGTGCATAGCCCCACTTGGTCAGAGCACTCATTGGGCAAGACACATCAACAGATAAGGCTCAAAGCAACCGAATCAAGCGGTTTCACATAATGCACGCTGTGGCCCGTGACGAGCGGATTCTAGCGGACGGGCAACTCAATGTCGGCAAACAGGGCTTCACGCTCTTCCCTGTTACTCGCCTTGATCGCGGCTTCTACCAGGTTCTGGCTGAGGTGAGGTGCAAATGCCTTGAGGAAGTCGTACATGAACCCCCGCAAGAAAGTCCCCTTGCGGAAGCCGATTCGGGTGGTGCTGGATTCAAACAGGTGGCTGGCATCCAGCGCGACAAGACCCTTGTCTTCAACCGGATCCACCGCCATGTGGGCAATGATCCCTACCCCCATCCCCAGGCGCACGTAGGTCTTGATCACATCGGCATCGGCGGCGGTGAATACCACCTTGGGTTCCAGCCCCTTGTCCGTGAAGGCGTCATCCAGTTTGCTGCGGCCAGTGAAGCCGAATACATAGGTCACGATCGGGAATTCCGCCAGCGCTTCAAGGGTCAGGGGTGTTACCTTCGTGAGTGGGTGCCCCTCGGGAACGACGACCGTACGGTTCCAGCGGTAGCACGGCATCATGATCAGGTCTGAAAAAAGATCCAGGGCTTCCGTGGCAATCGCGAAATCGACACTGCCATTGGCCGCCATCTCGGAAATCTGCATGGGCGTACCCTGATGCATATGCAGGGAGACATCCGGGAACAGTCGGGTGAACTGATGGATCACCGGCGGCAAGGCGTAGCGTGCCTGGGTATGGGTAGTGGCGATACTCAGCTCACCGCGGGACTCATCACGGAATTCCTGTGCGACACGACGAATGGATTCGGTCTGCTGGAGGATTTCACCGGCAATCCGCAGAATCGCCTGCCCGGCCGGAGTGATATGGGTCAGGTGCTTGCCACTGCGTGCAAATACCTCCACCCCAAGTTCGTCTTCCAGCATGCGGATCTGCTTGCTGATACCCGGCTGCGAGGTGTAGAGCGCAGCAGCGGTGGCAGACACATTCAGATCATGGCGCGCGACTTCCCAGATGTAGCGTAGTTGCTGCAGTTTCATCCTTGCCTCCGCAAGCTGATCCGATACCGGTTATAAGAATATAAGGAATTATACGTTCCGCGCATAGCACGCATAGGGGGGACGCTTGCTCAGGAGCCTCTGAATAACTCCTTGCATGCTCAGCGTGACCTGGAGCGTGCAGCTGTTGTGTCTTGACTCGACGGTAAGGGTGGCTCCCTTTCCTAGAGGCAAGGCGCAGCAGATGTGCGCTCCAGGTCCCGCCCTTCGGGTCTTCCAGGCTGGCCCGCACTCGTTGTTGCGCTTCCTTCGAAGGTGAAGAGCCGATGGATGGACATAGACCTTCAAAAGCGCGCCCCTCTTTACCTTGGCCGAGGGGGCGAACCAGCCTGAAAGACTGAGCACGCAATGAGTTATTCAGAGGCTCCTTACTCCTGCTTTCGCCGGTTGGCAATACCATGGGGTACATGACCTGCGGCAACGTGCTGGGAGGCAGATTCACAATGCCCCTGCTGATCATCAAAAAAGACATCGGCGCCGAAGGCTCTCAGGAAATCTCCCTTGGCGAGCCCGCCCAGGAACAGGCTTTCGTCCAGGCGAATATCCCATTCCCGCAATGTGCGTACCACCCGCTCATGGGCCGGAGCGCTGCGGGCTGTGACCAGTGCCGTGCGGATTGGACAGCTTTCCACGGGAAAGCTGTTCTGAAGCTGGTGCAGCGCCGCCAGAAACGGCTTGAAAGGCCCGCCATCCATAGGCTGCCTGGCGGAGCGCTTTTCGTTTTCGGTAAAGGCTTCAAGCCCATCGCTCTGGAAGATCTGTTCCGACTCATCCGAGAACAGCACCGCATCGCCATCAAAGGCAATCCGTAAAATGCCATCGGGCCGTTGGCACTGGCCGCCCGAGAGAATCGTGGCAGCCGCATAGCCGGCTTCCAGGACTTGCTGAACATCTCCGGGATCAGTGGAAAGAAACAGATGCGCCCCAAACGCCGAGACGTAACGGTGGGGACTTTCCCCCCCGGCAAAGGCAGCACGGGTGATCGGCAAACCGTAATGCTCAATGGAGTTGAACACGCGCAGACCAGTGTCTGAGCTGTTTCTCGATAGCAGGATCACCTCTACCCTGCCCTTGCCTTCATCCAGCTCATTGATGGCCAGCAGCTTTTGCACCAGCGGGAAGGCATCGCCCGGGGCCAGCACATCCTCTTCGTGATTTACCTGATAATCCTGAAACGCTTCCAGCCCTTGCTCCAGATAAACCTGGTGGCTGTCTGAAAGATCAAACAGGGCTCGCGAACTGATCGCTACCACCAACTTTCCATCAAACGAAACCGGCATAGTCCATTCCAACTGTTTGGGGCTTTCATTAACCAGGGAACCTCTGAATAACTCCTTGCGTGCTCAGTCTTTCAGGCTGGTTCGCCCCCTCGGCCAAGGTAAAGAGGGGCGCGATTTTGAAGTTGTATGTCCATCCATCGGCTCTTCACCTTCGAAGGAAGCGCAACAACGAGTGTGGGCCAGCCTGAAAGACCCGAAGGGCGTGTCCTGAAGCGCCCATCTGCTGCGCCTTGTCTCTAGGAAAGGGAACCACCCTTACCGTCGAGACAAGACACAACAGCTGCACGCTTCAGGACACGCTGAGCATGCAAGGAGTTAGTCAGAGATTCCCAGTATCAGTTTGACCGATTCCGTTGGCAACTTCCTTCATCTCTACCCGATCCTGTCAGACAGTCACCTGATCAATGGTTGTTCACTTTAAGGATGTGGCATAAAGTTGCTTCAGCACTCGGGCGTTCGCCAAAAGCGCCAATGCTGTTCATTCCATCCGAAGGGGAAGAGGGAGTCATCCATGGCTGCTAACAAGGTAAAAGATACCGTCGAAGAGCTTCAGGCACAGATTCGCAAACTGGCTGAGCGCTTTGACAAGGAACGTGAAAAGCAGATCGCCCAGCTGGAAAAGCAACTGGAGAAGGTCCGTGATCGCCTTAACCAGGAAGTGAAGCGTCAGAAGGATTACTTCAACAAGCTGGAGACGCTGCAAGCTGAATACCGTGAAAAGGCGACAGCTACCGTCAAACGTCAGCTGGACCGCGCCCGCAAGACCGCCGACGATGCCCGCAAACAGGTGGATGACTCCGAGGCTCGCAAGCGTATCCTCGAAACCGAGGTGAAGGTATTGAAGGCTACCGCCAAGCAGGCGCACAGCCTTGCGCGGGTTATCGGCCAGTACGAAAAGGATCTGGAAAAACGCGCCAAGGAAATTGAGCGCAAGGTGAGCCCTAAGAAAGCCCCGGCCAAGAAGAAGGCAGCGGCGAAGAAAGCACCGGCCAAAAAAGCCGCTGCCAAGAAAAAGGCTGCTGTGAAGAAAGCCCCTGCCAAGAAGAAGGCAGCTGCTAAAAAGGCACCCGCCAAGAAAAAGGCGGCCGCCAAGAAGGCGCCTGCCAGCAGTACTGACAGCTAAACGCCTGCAAGCCCTTTAAAAAAGCCCCGGCACACGCCGGGGCTTTTTTATGTTCATCACGGAGTAGCGGGGAAAACAGCTAGGTCGGACGTCTGAAAACCGACCAACCTTCCAGTCTTCTCTCAACCCCGCGTTGAAGCATTAAAAACGGTGACAATCGCGCCGCCAGCGACGCGCCTACGGAAAGCTGGGTTGCGAGAGTGAAGGAACGGCACTCCCCAATAGGCCCGGCTTTGCCGGATCTCCCTTCCGGGTTACGCCTGCTGGGGAAGCACCTCTTCCATGCCGGCCAGGTAACGAATCTGATGCTGGTCTACATCGCCAGCCAGGTCACGCAGACTTTGATATGTTCTCAGCCCCAACCGGTAGGCCTGGCCTGCCCGCTGACAACTGACGACTTCTGCCGAGACCTGACGAAGGATCATTCCAGGGGCGTACAGATCGAGCTTGACGATGGTATTGGGCGACAGCCGAACCGGTGACGTAAGCCCGATGCCATATCGATTGTAATCGAGGGCCTTGGCCCGAGTAAGGAATCGCCAGCCGCCAAACAGGCGGTGGCGGAAAATATCGATGCGCATTTGTGTGTTAATGCGTGCCAGCTTGCGGCGGTTGGCGCCGCGCGTTTCCCTGCTATCCATCGTCGAACCGTATCAGCATGTTATCGAAGTATGAGACCACCGCCCTCCTGGCGTTGGCATCCATGGCGACCAAGCCCTTGTGTGTAGCAGAGGCCGACGCTTTACATACTGTAACACGAGCGGCGGATACAAGGGCACGATTGATCCGACCAAGCGACAGGCAACCTACTGAACGGTCCATGAAATGCTCGATTGCCCCATCGTTTATCACCTGCATAACTTCCAGTAACTGATCCATATTGCCCTCGCCCTGAAGAAACATCTGGAAAACCAGACTGGCTTTTTCAGCCTGAGAAGGCTCTAGAGGAAAGGCTACAAACAGATTGTTCTTATTATACTTTCTCAATGTTGAGAAATGCTCAGCCAACTTCTGCTGCTCTACTTGGGTGGTGTTTTTGAGTAACCGGCTGACCAGGCTGTCAGCGGCACGCTGGATCACATTCATGGCGCCCAGGATGAATCTCGCAGCGCTGCCCGATGCCCCTGAGGCCTCAATGGGCCCCTTGAAAAAAGTGGCTAACAGAACATTAACAAAAGGCGGCACCAGGGCCTCCAGCTCCTCCAGGTGACACTGGTCTGGCGAGGCCAGCACCCCGTCGATAAAACTCTCAATGGTGGCATGCAGATTTTCCGGTGCCGCAAAGGCAACATGGAGCGTGCTATCATTCATGAAGTCTTTCCAATCGTGCTGTCAGGGATCACAGGGAACGTGGCGCATCATACTTTACTTTACCGTTCAGGCCGTCTGCTGGGCGGCCTGCTGCTAGTGGCAGGCGAGTCAGTGCTGGCACAACCGGTCATTGACGACATCTCAACAATTGCCGCACCGGCGTATACGTTTCCCGGGGAGCTTCCGCCCGCACAAGCCCGCTACCGGGTGGTGGTCAACGGCATCCCCGTTGGTATGGATGCCACCATCACCCTCACACCACACCCCAAGGGTTACCAACTGCAGTTTCAGGCAGAAAATCGCTTTTTCCGTCATCAGGAAGTGGCTATTTTCGACTGGAACAACTGCACTGCCCGCCCCCATCACTATCGCCATGCCAGCGCAGGCTTCGGTATCAAGCGAGAAGGCGAAATCGAGTTTGACTGGGACGCGGGCCAGGCCAATGGCAGCAAAGCGGTGTATCCCCTCGCGGACGACGCACTGGATGCCCTGAGTGTGGCGATGATGGCACGTTGCAACATGGCCAGGGCGGAGCAGAGCTTTGAATACGCTGTTGCAGAACCGGATGGAATGGATACTTATCAGTATCGCTTTATGGAAGCGGAAACCCTGGAAACCCCTGCCGGCAAGTGGCAAACCGTCAGCGTGGAACGGGATTACCCGGAACGGGGGCGTCGCTCACGCTTTTGGGCAGCCAGGGAGCTGGAATACTTCATGGTGCGCATGGATCACCAGGAAAATCCCTTTATCCGCGGGCGCATTGAACTAACGGAATTTCGCTACTTGTCAGGTGAGGAAATACCCAGCCCTGATCGCCAGTCCGGCAGCACCGTGACCAGTCGCTGAGCGGCGGCACGAATTCGCTCACGGTTTTCTTCATCCAGTTGCCAGCGGTATTTATCTTGTTCATGACGTGCCTTCGGGGTGAGGTTGTGGCGCGCCTCGCCCCGGTCAAATTGCTGGCATGTCTGGGCAAACTGATGGATATCGGACAAATCCACCTTTGGCGAGATGCTCGCGGGCAAGGTATCCAGCAGTGCGCTGATACGGATCGCTGCCTCGCTGACCTCGACCTGCTGCTGCTCTAGCGCCTTGCACAGCACCTCAAGACTATCCAGCACACCGGATTGCTGCACTCGTTGCTCTGCTTTGTGTCGCCTGGCCAGCCACCAGCGCCACCCCACCAGGCCAAGCAAGGAGCCAATCACCAACCCCGCCAGCGCGGCGGATAAAACCTGCCAGGCAAATGCCATGTGTCTTTCCCGTTGATCGGCCAAATGGGCGACTATGATGACTGGCCCGGACTCCTGCCTGCAAGGGAGTCTCTGAATAACGCCTTGCGTGCTCAGCGTGTCCTGAAGCGTGCAGCTGTTGTGTCTTGTCTCGACGGTAAGGGTGGTTCCCTTTCCTAGAGGCAAGGCGCAGCAGATGGGCGCTTCAGGCCTCGCCCTTCGGGTCTTCCAGGCTGGCCCGCACTCGTTGTTGCGCTTTTTCGATGGATGGACATACACCTTCAAAATCGCGCCCCTCTTTACCTTTTGGCCCATAGAGGGGGCGAACCAGCCTGAAAGACTGAGCACGCAAGGCGTTATTCAGAGACTCCCAAGCTTGCCACCCCTTTTCGGCCACCATCGACCTGTCTCATACAGAACATTTGAAAAGTCCACGCCACGACACCATCCTACGCAGCACAACATCATCATGGTTTGACTAACCGCCCCGGAGGCAACGTGAAACTGGCTCTTCCTGATTGGCTGTCGCCTGTTGCACAGCAGCTCGAGCCCTGGCTCCCCGCCCTGACCCTCACCGGGGTGGTGATGGCGCTTGCCTCCATGGTCGCCATCCCCTGGTTATTGATTCGCATGCCTGCCCACTACTTCACCGAGGCGTATCAGCCCCGTTCACAACGCGGGCCTCTGGCGTGGCTGCTATGGTGTCTGCGTAACCTGCTGGCCCTGCTCTTGTTAATGGCCGGCGTCATCATGCTGGTGCTACCCGGCCAGGGATTGTTGACCATTCTGATTGCTATCATGACCAGCACATTTCCGGGGAAATACCGTATGGAACGCGCTATTATGCGGCGCCCCGGGGTATTCCGGGCCGCCAACTGGATTCGCGCCCGTTACCATCGTGAACCGCTCCTTCATCCCGATGCCCAGGTACCGCCGGGTAACCACAAGGATTCCTTGCATGGCCATTAACAGCGCAGCCATTCGCTGGCACGGAAACTCGCTTGAGCTGCTGGACCAGCGCCTGCTCCCCACCCAGACCGTCTGGCTAACCATCAGCGATAGCCGGCAAGCCGCCAACGCCATTCGCGAGATGGTGGTACGCGGAGCTCCTGCCATCGGCATCACGGCAGCCTATGGTCTGGCACTGGAAGCCCAACGTTTGGGTGACAACGCCAGCCTCCCCGCTCTCGCCACCGCCATCGAGTGTCTGGCCAGCAGCCGACCCACTGCCGTCAATCTGTTCTGGGCACTGGAGCGACTGCAGCGCACCGCTGGCGAGCGCACAGGGAGCGAACTGGTACAGGCCTTGATTGAGGATGCTGAATCCATCCACCAGGAAGACCTGGCAGCAAACCGCCGCATGGGCGAGTTTGGCGCCGCCTTGCTGAGCCCTGGCGCCACCCTCTACACCCATTGCAACACCGGAGCGCTGGCCACCGGCGGTCACGGTACCGCCCTGGGCATTATTCGCAGTGCGTGGGAAGCGGGCACGCTTGCCGGGGTCTACGCCGGTGAAACCCGCCCCTGGCTGCAAGGCAGTCGCCTGACCAGCTGGGAGCTACTCAACGATGGCATCCCGGTTACCCTTGTGGCTGACAGCAGCGCAGGCCAATTGATGGCCCAGGGCAAGATTGACGCCGTCATTGTCGGCGCCGACCGGATCACTGCTAACGGTGATACCGCCAACAAGATCGGCACCTACACTCTGGCGGTGCTCGCCAAACATCACGGCATTCCGTTCATTGTGGCCGCGCCGTTGTCGACCCTTGATAGCGAGTTGCCGGACGGCAGCCATATCGTGATTGAAGAACGCGATGGCAGTGAAATCCGCCAGATACAAGGCAAGCCTGTGGCACCGGCACACTGCCCCGTCTATAACCCGGCCTTTGATGTGACGCCGGCATCCCTGATTAGTGCGATTGTCACTGAACGTGGCGTCATTGATGCCCCCGACACATCGAAGGTAGTTGCCCACCTTCAAGCCAGCCACTGAGACAGCCAGAGCCGACACCATGACTGATCGCCCTTTTTCTACTGCCAGCTACCGCGACGCCGCCAGAGCGCTGGCCGCGACCGGCCAGCGTATTTATGCCAATGGATGGTCACCAGCCACCAGCAGTAATTATTCCGTTCGCCTGAACGCGACCCACGCGGCCATCACTCGCTCCGGGAAAGATAAAGGCTTGCTGCGCGAAACCGACATCATGGCGGTTGATCTTCAGGGCCAACCCGCCACCGATGGCAAGCCATCTGCCGAAACCCTTCTGCACACCCAGGTGTACCAGCGTTTTCCTGACATCGGCGCAGTACTGCACACCCACAGCCACGCCAGTACCGTGCTGACCATGCACTGGCCTGCCAATACGCTGACGCTGGAAGGCTACGAGCTGCTGAAAGCACTCGAAGGCATCCACACCCATGAGAGTCGACTGCAGATCCCGGTCTTCGACAATACTCAGGACATCGCCGCGCTGGCCAGTGAGGTCGACACCGCCATGGCAGAAGGCGCCATCAGCCATGCCTACCTGATTCGTGGGCATGGGCTTTATACCTGGGCCAGCGATCTGCCATCCTGTTACCGACAGCTTGAAGCGTTGGAGGTCTTGCTCGCCGTTGAGCTGGACCGCCGTCGCCTGAGTGGAGTGTAAAACATGAGCGAACTGAAGATATTTCATGACAGCCAGCCGCAAACCGTTCAGCAGCATCTGACCGACAAGGCAGCCATGGCCCAGGCGCTGGCGGCCGCCGGGATTCGCTATGAACAGTGGGAAGCCAGCAAGGCACTGTCAGAAAATCCCGATCAGGCAGAGGTGATTGAGGCTTATCAGGCTGATATCAATCGTCTTATTGAACAGGAAGGCTACCAGACCGTCGATGTCGTCAGCATGGTACCGGATCACCCGGAAAAGGCCGCTTTTCGACAAAAGTTTCTGGAAGAACATCGTCACAGTGAAGACGAAGTGCGCTTCTTCGTGGAAGGCCGCGGTCTGTTTACGCTGCACATTGGCGACAACGTCTATGAAGTACTGTGCACCAAGGGCGATTTGATCAGCGTGCCAGCGAACACACCGCACTGGTTCGATATGGGCCCCAGCCCTCGCTTTGTGGCGATCCGCCTGTTCAACAACCCTGAGGGATGGGTCGCGAATTTTACCGGCAGTGATATCGCCCAGCGATTCAATCGTCTGGACTGAACGCGATTTGCGCATCCGGGGATAACACCAGAAAACGGGATACCGCCATGATCAAGGCCATCGTTACCGATATCGAAGGCACCACCAGCAGCATTTCTTTCGTCAAGGAAGTGCTGTTCCCCTATGCCGCCAACGCCTTCCCCCGGTTTCTGGCAGAACACTGGGATGACGCTGACGTTCAACAACTGATTGCGGCAGCCGCCGCCGAAAGTGGCCAGCCGCTGACATCACCTGACAGTGCCAATGCCCTGTTCCAGGAATGGATCGCAGCAGACCGCAAGGTAACGCCACTCAAGGCCCTGCAAGGCAAAATCTGGCAGGCGGGCTATGAGAATGGCGATTATACCGCCCACCTTTATCCCGACACCGCGGCCAACCTGAACCTCTGGAAAAAGCAAAACCTGGATCTTTATGTGTACTCGTCAGGCTCCATCGCTGCACAAAAGCTGTTTTTCGGCTACAGCGATGCCGGCGACCTGACTCCCCTTTTCAGTGGCTATTTCGATACCACCTCGGGCCATAAGCAGGAAGTCCAGAGCTACCGGAATATTCAGGCCGCCATTGGCCTTCCGGCCAACCAGTTGCTGTTCCTGTCTGATGTGGAAGCCGAACTGGATGCCGCAGCCGAAGCGGGTTTTCATACTTGCCGGCTGGATCGTGAGGGCAGTCAGGGCGCCAGCCGACACCCCGTCGTCAACCGTTTTGATGAGATTGATCCAGGGAGCCTCTGAATAACTCCTTGCGTGCTCAGTCTTTCAGGCTGGTTCGCCCCCTCGGCCAAGGTAAAGAGGGGCGCGGTTTTGAAGGATTATGTCCATCCATCGGCTCTTCACCTTCGAAAGAAGCGCAACAACGAGTGCGGGCCAGCCTGGAAGACCCGAAGGGCGCGGCCTGAAGCGCACATCTGCTGCGCCTTGCCTCTAGGAAAGGGAACCACCCTTACCGTCGAGACAAGACACAACAGCTGCACGCTTCAGGACACGCTGAGCACGCAAGGAGTTATTCAGAGGCTCCCTACTAGCACGAACCAGTCCATGGCGCGTCAGGAGTGGCCAGGTCGCCCTCGTGGCAACCGGCAACCCCACACCACAAACTTTCGATTGCTGCCGGCTACCTCGACCGATTCAAACAACCGCTGCAACACGGTGTGATACCCCAGATGCCGGTTTCCGATCACCCGTAACTCGCCATCAGGTGCCAGCGACTCGCTGGCCTGCCGAAACAACCGGCGTGCCACATGATCCCCGACCACATGGCCTTCATGGAAAGGCGGGTTCAGCAAGATCAGGTCAAACGGGCCTCCGGCGCCTTTCAACCCATCGCCCAGATGAAACCGGGCGTTTGCGTTCGGGCTGTGGCGGTCTACATTCTCCCGGGCGCTCTGCAAGGCCAGCCAGGACTCGTCACAAAACGTCACCCGGCAACCGGGCGAAGCGGCCAGCATGGCGAGCCCCATGACGCCATTTCCACAACCCAGGTCTGCCACACGCGTGTCTGGCGTCACATTATTTGGCAGATGGTCCAGAAAGCAGCGCGCGCCGATATCCAGCTGGGACTGTGAGAACACCCCCGCATGAACAACCAAGGGGCCGAATGGAGAATCAATGGTAGAAGGATAGTCCGCCTGTGCCAGGGATTGCCCCGGTGTTCGGGCACTGAACAAGCGCGCTTTTTTCCAACCGTACTCGGCGCGGCCATTCCCCAGGAACCTCTCCAGCAGCGGAACCAGCTGGCGTGGCAAATGCTTGTCCATTCCCGCAAGCCAGACAGGTACATCGCCCGGCGTATTCTGCGCGATCCAGTCCAGCTGGGATTCCAGCAGGGCCACGGATTTGGGGACTTTCAGCACTATTTGATCCGGGGTGACATCAAGTGCCTGTTGTGGCCAGCACCATTGGGGAGGGGCAAGGCCATTGGTCTGTGCGTTGATGGCCATCCCCTTCCACGCCAGCCAGGAATCACCACAGGACAGCGCCTCGCCATGCTGGCTTGCAGCCAGCGCCAGCGCTCCCCAACTGTCATTGAGACACAGCGTCGCTGTCCCTTCGCCCCGATCCGCCAGAGTCTTCAGCAGATACTGGTCAGCGTTGTCCCAGGCCTGCAATGCGTCCTGCCGTTTTAGCGGCCAGCGCTGCAAGGTTAGCGTGCCCCAAGGATGCTCAAATTCCGTCATTGCGTCTCTTCACCTGCCAGTCTGGCGTGGCATTCTGCCTGTGTGATTCCGGGTTGGCCATAATCTGTTCAAACGACCCCCACCGGGGGATTTAGGTATGGCAATTTCAGAATTCGCTGCTAGAATGCGCCAGCACCAGATCCGGAATATAGCTCAGCCTGGTAGAGCACTACGTTCGGGACGTAGGGGTCGCAGGTTCGAATCCTGCTATTCCGACCAATTCCAGCCCTTCCCCGGGGGCTGACGAAAAAGGCCGCTTTCCGCGGCCTTTTTTCTTTCCTGATTCCCCAACAGCCGTCTACTTGGCCAGTCGCGGATTCAGGGTGTAACTCACGGTGATGCTGGCCGAATCCAGCGCATTCGCCTTGATCAGCCCGACCAGCGCGGCACCGCTGAGATCCCCTTCTGTCGGCAATTGCTCCACGTCCAGTGCGTACACGGTGAAGACATAGCGGTGCACGATGCTGTCATTCCACGGCGGACAGGGCCCATCGTAACCAAAGTACTCCCCTTCCATATCCGCATCACCGGCAAACCAGCCGGTATAGTCGTTCTTGCCGTGGCGCAGGCCCTGCGGCGCAGTGGGGCCGTTCTTGCCATGGGCGGTCACTTCGCTCGAATGCTCGCCTTCAAGGATTTCACTCTGACCGGCAGGAATGTCGAACAGGGTCCAGTGATAAAAATCCACCCGCGGCAAATCTGCCGGGACTTCCCTGTCTTCCTGATTCACATCGTCACCGGCACTGGGGCAATCCGGGTCATGGCAAACCACGGCAAATGAGCGGGTCTGTGACGGCGCGTCTTTCCAGGCCAGATGGGGATTGATGTTGCTGGAAAGGGCCACGTGGGTATCTGCATCCTTGACCGCAAAGGCGTACTTCTCACCAATGGGGGCCTGATCGGTCAGGCTGTTGCTGAGTAACTGCATGGTGAAACTCCTGTTCACTGTCGTGTGAGGTCGTCCGTTGAAGCATGCGGGTCCTGATGGGGATTTCAACCACCGGTAAGCGCAAAACGCTGCAACGGATGGTAACTCGGCGGCCTTCCGTGACGGCTGTCACTTTCATAGAGCCACAACTGATCCGCATCCAGAATCCACTGCCCCGTGCGCCTCTGCAATGGCTCTCCAGGTTTGGCCAGGGTTACATGGGGGCGAAACCGCCGCTCCTCCGCCGTGAAGCCGTCGACTGCGCTGAGCAACTGTTGAATGTCGTCATGGAGCGATGCCAGAGCCGTTTGGGTGGTTTGCGTCAGCGCCAGATAGGGTCCCTCTGGCTCAGGGAAGGGCTCACAGGCCGTCAAGGCAATCGTAAAGGGAGCATGACGGGCAGCCAGTCCAGACACGCCAGGGACCAGACGTTTGACGGAACCCGGTGAGCACTCTCCCAAAAAGGCCAACGTCAGATGCAGGTTTCGCCGCGGCGACGCCTGAGGCAGTCCCAGTGACAACGCCACACATTCATGGGCCAGCGGGCCCGAGACCGGAATGCCGAGAAAACAGCGCATACAATCTCCCTCTGATGGCTCACCTTATACCGGAATCGCCCATGGCTTAAGGGCTGCGACAACGGTAGAATTGCGCGCCCACCCACTCTGACACTCAGCCAGCCGTTTGTGCCCGACAGGCGGCAGCCAATCTCGAGGTGAACTATGTCCGGTAAAGCCCCCGGCAAAGTCGGTTTTATCAGCCTGGGTTGCCCCAAGGCCCTGGTGGACTCCGAACGCATTTTGACCCAGCTCCGCACCGAAGGCTACGAAGTCACGCCGACTTACGATGATGCCGACGTGGTCGTGGTGAATACCTGTGGGTTTATTGACGATGCCAAGGCGGAATCCCTGGACACCATTGGTGAAGCCCTTCACGAGAACGGCAAGGTGATTGTGACCGGCTGCATGGGGGTGGAAGAAGAGACCATTCGCAAGGTACACCCCTCGGTGTTATCCGTGTCTGGGCCCCAGCAGTACGAACAGGTGGTCAACGCGGTTCATCAGGTGGTACCACCGCTGCAGAACCATGATCCCTTTCTGGATCTGGTCCCCCCACAAGGGATCAAACTGACCCCGCGTCATTATGCTTATCTGAAGATTTCCGAAGGCTGTAATCATAAATGCAGCTTCTGCATCATCCCGAGCATGCGTGGCAAACTGGACTCACGCCCGGTGGGCGACGTTCTGGATGAAGCTGAAAGGCTGGTCAAAGCGGGGGTACAGGAACTGCTGGTGATCAGTCAGGACACCAGCGCCTATGGTGTCGACCGCAAATACCAAACCGGCTTCTGGCAGGGCATGCCGGTGAAAACCCGGATGCTGGAGCTCTGTCAGGCCCTGGGACAACTGGGGGCCTGGGTTCGGCTTCATTATGTCTATCCCTACCCTCACGTGGACGACATCATCCCGATGATGGCTGAGGGTCATATCCTTCCCTATCTGGATATTCCGTTCCAGCACGCCAGCCCGACGGTACTGAAGGCGATGAAACGCCCTGCTCATGCCGAAAATACCCTTGAGCGGATCCGTCGCTGGCGTGAAATCTGCCCCGACATTACCCTGCGCAGCACCTTTATTACTGGTTTCCCCGGCGAAACCGATGATGATTTTGAGCTGCTGCTCGACTGGCTTGAGGAAGCACAGCTGGATCGCGTCGGCTGCTTCACCTACTCCCCAGTGGAAGGCGCCCCGGCGAACGCACTGGCCAACCCGGTAGACCCGGAACTGGCCGAAGAGCGCCGCGAACGTTTCATGAATGTGCAGGCCCGCATCAGCGCCGACAAGCTGCAGAAAAAGATCGGCAGCGTTCAGGAAGTGTTGATTGATGAGGTAGATGACGAAGGCGCCATTGCCCGCTCCCGCGCCGATGCACCGGAGATCGATGGCCTGGTCTATCTCAATGGCATCACCGACGTGCAGCCCGGCCAGCGCCTCAAGGTCACCATCGAGCATGCAGATGAACATGATCTGTGGGGCACCCCGCTCGACGGACACACCGCCGGGTGAATGACCAACCCCTGAAGGGCGCCCTGCTGCTGGTACTGGGGGAAGGCTTGCTGGCCATCATGGCGGCAATGATCAAACTGCTCTCGGATCACCTGGATACCGAAGTGATTGTGTTCGCGCGCAATCTCTTCGGCCTGCTCTTCCTTCTGCCCATCATCATGCAGCGTGGCGGTTTTCGACAACTGCGTACCACCAATATTCATCTGCATCTGATACGTGCCTTCACGGGCGTGACCGCCATGTTCTGCTTCTTTTACACCATCGGGCATATTGCCCTGGCAGAAGCGGTGCTGGTGAAAATGACCGTGCCCTTCTTCCTTCCCGTGGTGGGATGGCTATGGCTACGCGAACAGATCGGCCTGCGTACCTGGGTTGCTATTCTGGTGGGCTTTGTCGGCGTTGCCGTCATCATGCGGGCAGATTCGGGTGAGATTGATCCCGTAATGTGGGTTGCTCTGGCCGGGGCCGCGATTATGAGTATCGCCAAGGTCAGCATCCGCCGCATGGCCGTATCCGAACCTCCGCAACGGGTGGTGTTCTACTTTGCCCTGTTTGCGACCGGGTTCTCCGCGCTCCCCCTCGCCTGGACCAGTACCGTGCCCGTCGGGACCGATTACCTGTGGCTTATCGGCATTGGTCTGGTGGCAACCGGTGGCCAGTTTGCCATGACAACGGCCTATCAGATCGCCAGCCCCGGCCAGGTCGGGGTCTACAACTATTCTTCCGTCATTTGGGCGGCCCTGCTCGGCTGGATGTTCTGGGGGGAAACCCTGGTAATTACGACACTGTTGGGCACACTGCTGATCGTTGCCGCCGGGGTTTGGAACCTGAAGGCACCCCGCCGACAAGGCTGATTTCCGCTTGCACAGAGAGCACTTTTGGCCCCCGTGGCGGTGTGCAGGCCCCGGTCCTGGCACTCTATAATGGCTAACCCACTTACGGATCGAGTAGCCCAATAATGCCCCTACGACTTGCCGCCTTTACCCATGGCCTTGCCGCACTATTGCTTGCCTCCCTGCTTTCAGCCTGTGATAACTCTGCCCAATGGGCCTATGAGAACGGACTGGAATTCGAAATTTCACGAGCAGGACTTCAGGAAAAAACGATCACCACAGAAGACGGCATTCAGTGGCACCTGCTGGTCAGTGAGTCTGCTGCCGATGCCACCCCCGTACTGCTGATTCACGGTTTTGGTGCCGATGCCAGCAACTGGGTGCGTTTTGCCGGCAACCTGGAAGAGGAGTTCTATTTTGTCGTGCCTGATCTCCCCGGCCATGGTGATACCACCCGCGATCTGGGGCTGGACTACACCATGGAAGCCCAGGCCAAGCGGCTACTGACGCTGATGAACGCCCTGCAGCTAGACCAGTTCCATGTGGCCGGCAATTCCATGGGCGGAGCCATTACGCTGGAGATGGCACGACAGGCCCCGCGACGGGTAATGACCATGGGGCTGGTGGATTCTGCCGGTCTGACACGCCAAACCCCTGAGTTCAAAGCCCTGTTGCAAGGCAGTAACAGCAACCCGTTGATCCCCCACAGCCGGGATGAGTTCCAGACGACCCTGGAATGGGCCATGGAGGATCCGCCCTACATGCCGGAGTTCTTCGTGGATGTCATGGGGCAACGCAAGGCGGATAACGCTACCGTAGCGGAAGATATCTTTCGCCAGTTAGGCACGGATCCGGGCATGAATCTGGAAAACACTGATGTACTGGCAACACTGGATGAGCCCACTCTCGTCATGTGGGGAAAGGAAGACAGGCTGTTAGGGGTCGATAATGTGCCGGTGTTTCTTGAGCGTCTTCCCCAAGCACGATCAGTCATCCTGGATGGGATTGGCCATCTGCCGATGACAGAAGCCCCCGCCAAAAGCGCGGATGCCTTCCGGACATTCTGGAACGAAAATCGGCACTAGAGAAAAGAAGACAAGCATCACGGCCACCGGAAGCTCAACCGTTTGAACGACGCAGCTCCGGTGGCCGCCAATCGAACGGCACGTTATAGGTCATGAGAAAACCACCCAGGGTGATCAATACGCGCGAGATACCAATGTACGAATCCGGGATGCTGATTCTCTCTTCACGAAAACGCTCCATCAGATCCCCCATGGCCCCAACAGGTCCCTGCTGATTCAACTTGTCGGTCAGCACGTACATGGCCAGTTCGCGCAACGTATCCGGACTGCCACCACGAAAACCCGCCTGGTAGAACAACTCGCCAATGTCGACCTGCCCTTCAAATCCCATCAGGCCGAACAACAATCGTGAATAGCGGCGCACTTCATCTGGGTTCAGCACACCAATGGCACCGAAATCCAGAATCACCACCTGCCCCTGATCATTCACCAGAAAATTGCCCGGGTGCGGATCGGCTTGGTACACGCCAAACCGGGTCACCTGTTGCAGGTAGCTGCTGAGCAGCACACCAAGCAGATCCGCTGCCTCTTCGGGGTGCTGATCAAGATGCTGGCGAAGACGGTTACCCCCTTCCCAGCTGCTCACCAATATCCGTTCACAACAGAGAGGCTTTACCAACTCGGGAATCCGAATACGCTCGGGATGGGGCTGACGGGAAAAGCGCAAGGTATTAGCTGCTTCGTTACGGAAGTCCAGTTCGGTTGCCGTCATGGCCAGCAACTGCTCAATGGCCTGACGAAGATCGAACTCACGAAACCGGGGAGCGGCAATGGCGGCGAGCGCCTGAAACACCTTGGCATCCTGCTCAAACAAGCGTTTTACCGCCGGCAAGCGGACTTTTACCGCAACCTCCTGCCCATCCTTCAGCTTGGCTCGATGTACCTGGGCGATAGACGCCACGGCGATCGGCGTTTCCTCAAACCACAGAAAGGTATCGCGCCAGTCCTTGCCCCAGGATTTAGTGAGCACCCTGGCAATACGGCTGAACTCCACCGGCTGGGCGTCACTCTGCAGTTGCTGAAACGCATGAATATACTCAAGCGGCAGCACGTCGGGGCGGCAGCTGAAAAACTGCGCCGCTTTGACCCAGAATCCACCGTTTGCCCGGCAAAGCTGGGTGGCAATATCAGCCGCCTGATGATGTCGCTCTGACAATGAACGCCCACGACCGCGGGCATAGACCGCACCAATACGCGCAAGCGACGCCAAACCACGCAAATAACGCGTCCTGCCGGAAGCCAGACCAGCCAGCCCAGTGACACTTTCCCTAATCATGTTTCATCGCTCGAGTACCCATTCCCCCATTATGCCTGACATTGCAGGGCTTGAATCCCGCGAGCCTTGACCTTAGTGTTTCAATCTTTTAATTGGCGGTCGATTATGTCAGTACCCGTTATACGCGCAGGCGAGCCTCACACCATTCGCACCCGGGGCATTACCCTGCTGCGTTCCGGTCACAAGGAAATCCGCCGCCTCAAACGCGCCAACCATACCCCCTCCATTCACGGTAACAAGGTATGGAATTCCAGCTTTCTGATCATGGATCACCTCACCCGCAACAAACTGGGCGCGGACGATCACCTGCTGGATATTGGCTGCGGCTGGGGGCCACTGTCGATCTTTACCGCCAAGCGGTTTGGCTGCCGGGTCACCGCCGTAGATGCCGATGCAGACGTTTTCCCCTATCTTGATCTGCATGCGCAGATCAACAAGGTGGATATCACCACCGAGCAGCTACGCTTTGAAAAGCTCACTACCGCCCGCCTTAAAGACGTTACGGTCATGGCCGGAGCCGATATTTGCTTCTGGGATGAGCTAACCCCTGTGCTCTACAACCTGATCCGCCGCGCGCTCAGAGCCGGTGTAAAACAGATTATCATCGCGGATCCCGGGCGCTCGCCATTTTATGCCCTGGCAGAGAAATGCGACCAGGGAGGGCTGAATTCCCGCGTCGTCGAGCGCAGGAGCAAGACCCCAAAGAATCTCTGTGCCGATTTGCTGATTATCGACAATTGAAATTCCGCCACCCGGCACCATGTTATTTCCACGTTCAATGGAAGTGACACACCATGACTGACGATATTCAAGACACCGATACCTCGCAGGGCAGCCTTGCCCTGCCCGACCAGTTGCGCCCGCAACGCATCTATCTTATCCCTGTACGCCACAGGCCCTTTATGCCCGGGTTGGTGCAACCTGTAATGCTGGACAAGCAAATCTGGGAGCAGACCCTCGAGCGCGTTAGCCAGACCCCCCACCAATCGCTGGGCCTGGTCTACGTGGGCGACAAAGACCCTGACACCGTCGAGCTGGAGGATTTCCCGGAGTACGGCTGCCTGGTGAAAGTTCACGCCCTGAACGAAGAAAATGATCAGTTCCAGCTCGTCGCCCAGGGCGCATCCCGCTTTCGTATTCAGGGTTGGCTGAACCGCAAGCGTCCCTATATGGCAGAAGTCAGTTACCCAGAGCCACGTACAGACGCTGATGAAACCGTGCGTGCCTATGGCATGGCCATCATCAACACCATCAAGGAGCTGCTGCCGCTCAACCCACTGTATAACGAAGGGCTGCGTCACTACCTGCAAAACTTTTCGCCTTCTGAACCCTCCCCGCTGACCGATTTTGCGGCAGCGTTGACCAGTGCTTCAGGCAAAGAGCTGCAAAGCATACTCGAAACCGTTCCGCTCAAGCCTCGCATGGAAAAGGTCCTGACGCTGGTGAAAAAGGAACTGGAGGTCGCCCGACTACAAAACCAGATTTCCGAAGAAGTGAACGAGAAGGTCAGTCGCCACCAGCGCGAATTCTTCCTTCGCGAACAACTCAAGATCATTCAGCGCGAACTCGGCCTGAGCAAAGATGACAAGACCGCCGAAGCGGATGAATTCCGTGAACGGATGAAGGCCCTGTCTCCCACCGATGCGGTCAGAAAACGCTTTGAAGACGAGCTACAAAAGCTGTCTGTACTGGAAACCGGCTCCCCTGAATACGGCGTAACACGTAATTATCTGGACTGGCTTACCAGTGTTCCCTGGGGGCAATACAGCCACGACAATCTTGATCTCAGCCATGCCCGCGAAGTGCTCACCCGGCACCATAGCGGCTTGCAGGACGTGAAAGACCGCATTGTGGAATTTCTTGCGGTTGGGGCACTACGTGGTGAGGTCAAAGGCTCCATTATCCTGCTTGTCGGCCCCCCTGGGGTCGGCAAGACCAGTATTGGCAAGTCCATTGCCGAAGCGCTGGATCGCAAATTCTACCGCTTCAGCCTTGGCGGAATGCGCGACGAAGCCGAAATCAAGGGGCACCGCCGCACCTATATCGGTGCCATGCCCGGCAAACTGGTTCAGGCCCTGAAAGAAACCGGCACGGCAAACCCCGTGATCATGCTCGATGAAATCGACAAGCTTGGGCAATCGTTTCAGGGCGACCCGGCCTCGGCCCTGCTGGAAGTACTGGACCCCGAGCAAAATCAGGATTTCCTGGACCATTACCTTGATGAACGGCTCGACCTCAGCCATTCGCTGTTTATCTGTACCGCCAATACCCTCGACAGCATTCCTGGCCCCTTGCTCGACCGCATGGAAGTGATTCGCCTCTCCGGCTATATCACCGAAGAGAAAGTGGATATCGCCCGGCAGCACCTGTGGCCACGAGCCCTGGAGCGTGCCGGCGTAAAACCCGGCCAGCTCAAGATCAGTGACAGTGCCCTGCGGCAGGTTATTGAAGGGTATGCGCGGGAAGCCGGGGTACGAAACCTCGAAAAGCAACTGAACAAGATTATCCGCAAGTCGGCCGTCAAACTGCTGGCTGGCGAGAAGAAGCTCAGCATCAGTGGCAAGAATTTGTCTGAGTTTCTGGGACAGCCCTACTTCCAGACAGAAAAAACCCAGCGAGGCGTTGGCGTTGTCACCGGCCTCGCCTGGACCAGTATGGGTGGTGCCACCCTCTCTGTAGAAGCCAGTCTGGTCCACAGCAAGCAACGTGGTTTCAAACTGACCGGGCAACTCGGTGACGTAATGAAAGAATCCGCGGAAATTGCCTACAGTTACGTGGCAAGCCACCTGCAGGACTACGGGCTGGCGGAAGACTGTCTCGACAATGCCTTTATCCACCTGCATGTGCCGGAGGGCGCAACGCCAAAGGACGGCCCCAGCGCAGGGGTCACCATGGCCAGCGCCATTCTGTCCTTGCTGCGCAACAAGCGGCTGCCGCGCAAGGTCGCCATGACGGGAGAGCTGACACTCACCGGCCAGGTGCTGGCCGTTGGCGGGATCCGAGAGAAAGTCATTGCCGCCCGGCGGGTAAATATTCGTGAAGTGATTCTTCCCGATGCCTGCCGGCGTGATTTCGACGAGTTGCCGGATTATCTGAAAGACGGCCTGACCGTGCACTTTGCCAGCCAGTATAGCGATGTCTTCCAACAACTCTGGGGCTGATACTGCCCCCTACTACATTGTGCCCACCTGTCACGAGCGGGTGGGCATCCTGTATCAGGATCCGGACATTCTGCTGATCAACAAGCCTGCCTACTTGCTCAGCGTTCCCGGGCGCGCCCCCGAGAACAAGGACTGCGCCATTACCCGTCTCAGCCTGATTTACCCGGACATACGTCTGGTGCATCGTCTGGATCTGGATACCTCGGGCCTTATGGTCTTTGCATTGAGTCAGCGAGGGCAAAGCCAGCTAAGCCGTTTATTTCAGCTGCGAACAGTCAAGAAGCGGTATCAGGCGGTGGTACAGGGTTTGGTCGAGAAGGACGCCGGCAGCATTGAGCTCCCCCTGATTGCGGACTGGCCCAATCGTCCGTTGCAGAAAGTCTGTCATGACACCGGCAAACACGCCCTGACCCACTATCAGGTGATGGAGCGTGACGAACGACATAACCGCACCCGCCTGGCCCTGAGCCCCGTCACCGGGCGCAGCCACCAGTTACGCATCCACTGTCGGGAACTGGGCCACCCCATCATTGGCTGTGATATGTACGCCCCTCCCGAAGTCGAAGCCCTAAGCCCCCGCCTTCTGCTGCACGCCGAATGGCTAGGCTTCAACCACCCCGTCACCGGCCTGTGGAGCGAATTCACCTCCCCCTGCCCGTTCTAGGTCGTGTAGTCGCTTAAGGTTTTTACGACCCAAGTCTCGCAACCCGAGGCTCTTGCATCTATACCTCGCCAGGGCCCGGAATGACCATGCTTTTGAATTTGGGTTTTAGCTATTCACTATTCACTGTTAACTATTAACTGCTCTTATTCCCACTCATCCCCATAATCATGCAGCAATTCCGCCCCCGCCTTGACCGCTTTGAGGGTCACGACGGTCAGGTCATCGTAATAGGCCACATTGGGTTGCTTGCCATGGTTGATAAACCGCAGATTGCACAACACCCGGTATCGCTCTTCACCGTCATCATCGATCCAGAGCACGTAAGGCCCCTGACCTTTTGCAGGTTGAGTCTTGCATAGTCCCAATTCCGTGCCTTTGGGAATCGACTGGCGGGCAAACAGACCCCGGCCATGAAGCGGGCTTTCCCTGACTTCGACCAGGTCTTCTCTTACATAGGGTTTTGACATGCTTTTGCACTTCTTGCTGCCGTTGATGCCATGGCATCTTGCCAGAATTCATCACAAGCTGTAATTCTCTGGGACTGACACCTCAACAAGGATCCGTTGTGAATCTGCTGCATACCGGTAAAGACCTGCTTCGCATGAACGAGCTGGCAGGCATTTTGTTCAAGTATGGTTTTGCCGACGTGATCCGCCGGCTTGGGCTGGCCACCCCCATTGAGCAGGCGGGCAAACTCGTCCGCAGCCCGGTAAAGGGCGACATCCTGCGCATGGGTACCGCTGAGCGACTACGCTGTGCACTGGAAGAAATGGGGCCCACCTTTGTCAAGCTCGGCCAGATACTGGCCACTCGGGTTGACCTGTTTCCGCTGGACTGGATTGCCGAGTTCGAGAAGCTGCAGGATCAGGCCAGCGCCATTCCCTTTGAAGAGCTTGCCCCATTGATTGAAGAGGCCCTGGGCAAGCCGATTGACAGCCTGTTTGCCCGTGTCGACCCGACCCCAATCGGGGTGGCCTCCATTGGTCAGGTCCACAGCGCCCTTACCCGGCGCGGCCAGAAGGTTGTGCTAAAAATCCAGAAGCCGGGTATTCGTAACAAGATCGACTCCGACCTTCGCCTGCTCGACCAGCTGGCCAAGCTGGCTTGCGACAACTCCGTGGAAATCCGTCGCTACCGCCCGGTGGAATTGATCCGTGAATTCCGCCGTTCGTTGCTGCGGGAGCTGGACTTCACCATTGAAGCCCGTAACGCCGATCGAATCCGCAAAAACATGCGTTCGCTGAAATGGCTCACCGTCCCGCGGGTTTACTGGGAGTTGTCGTCATCCACCGTTCAGGTTCAACAACACATTGAAGGCATCCCGGCGAAGGCACTGGAAAAGCTGGATGCCGCGGGCCTGGACCGGGCCCAGATTGCACGCCGTGGCGCCCTGGCCGCCTGGAAAATGGCACTGGAAGACGGATTTTTTCATGCCGATCCGCACCCCGGGAATTTCATCATCCTGCCGGGCAACCGTATCGCCATGCTCGATTTCGGCATGGTCGGCAAGCTCAGTCATAGCCGCCGTGAACAAATACTGCAGATGACCCGCGCAGTCGTCATCCGTGAAGCTGAACAGTGCGCGGCGGTTCTGGCCAGCTGGTCCGATGGCCAACCGGTGAACTTCGAACAATTGGTGTCGGATGTGGAAGATGTCATCAGCCAGTATCACGGCGTCTCCATCTCGGAACTGGATATCACCGCGTTGCTCAATGACATCACCGCCATGGTACGCAACCATAATCTGGTGCTGCCCAGTGATATTGCCCTGTTCATCAAGGCCATCATTACCCTGGAGGGATTCGGGCGCCTGCTTAACCCCGACTTCGATCTGATGACCGAAGCCGAGCCCCTGCTCAAGCGCATGATCCGCACCCGCTACTCTCCTGCCCGACTGGCCAAAAGCCTGAGCCTGCGGGCACTGGATGTGGTCGACAAGGTCTATGCTCCCCCCCCTGTCCCCGGCCAGCAAAGCCCCCAGGAGCAGGGACTGGACCCCCGCCAACTGGAAAGAATGGTGACCCGACTGGAACGGGGCCAGTATCGGCAGGTCCAAGCACTATTGGTCGCCTCTTCGTTCATTGGCGGCAGTGTCATGCTGGCTGGCAAAGTTGGGCCATCACCTTGGGGTATCTCCCTGTTTGGCCTTATAGTCTTCCTCGGAAGCGCCGGCTGGGCCAGCTGGCTAATGTGGGTATCCCGACGTTTCCTTCGGGAATGGGAGTAACGGAATGACAATGAAGAAACCGCTTATCATACTTTGCGCTGGCGTAGCGCTGGCAGCCTGTGCCACCTCCCCACTGGGACGGAACCAGTTTCTGCTGATGCCGGCAGATCAAATGGATGAAATGGGCGCCACCGCCTATGCGCAAATGAAACAAGAGACCCCTGTCAGTAGCAGTCAGCAGCAAACCGCTTATGTACGCTGTGTGGCCACCGCCATCACCTCAACGCTGGATGGCAGCCAGCAGTGGGAGGTCAACCTGTTCCAGGACAACAGCGCCAATGCGTTTGCCCTGCCAGGGGGCAAGATCGGGGTCAATACCGGCCTGCTCAAGGTCGCCACCAATCAGTCACAGCTGGCGACGGTCATCGGCCATGAAATCGGCCATGTGCAAGCGCAGCATTCCAACGAGCGCATGTCACTGGAGTACGCCACCCAAAATGGCCTTCAATTACTGGGCGCAGTGGCCGGTGAAGACAGCGCCACCAAACAGGGCATCATGGCCGCACTCGGTGTCGGCGCCCAGTATGGTGTCGCACTGCCGTTCAGCCGCAAGCATGAAGCCGAAGCCGATATTATTGGTCTTCAGCTCATGGCCCAGGCGGGCTTCGACCCCCGCGAGAGTGTAAATCTGTGGCAGAACATGGCGGCTGCCAACGGCGATGGGCCACCGGAATTCATGTCCACCCACCCCTCCAATGCCACGCGCATCGGCGGGCTGCAGGCTCGCCTGCCAGAGGTGATGCCGCTGTACAACCAGGCCAAGGCAGCGGGCCGCAAGCCGAGCTGTGGATGAAAGCCGCTATGAGCTTTCAGCTACGAGCTACGAGTTAAAACCCTAAAACAAAAACGCAGCCTCAAGGGCTGCGTTTTTGTTTTTACAGTTGGCTGTTGGCTGGTAGCTCAAAGCTCACAGCTGCCTTCTAACTGTAGTAAGCGTTGTCCGTCACGGTATGGTCTGTCTTGTCACGAACCCCCGTCAGTTCCGGTATACGCTCTTTCAGGGTTTTTTCTACCCCGTCTCGCAGCGTCACGTCGACGACGGAGCAGCCCTGACAGCCACCGCCGAATTCCAGCACTGCGACCATGTCCTCGGTGAGCTCCAGCAGCTGTACACTGCCGCCGTGAGAAGCCAGATTGGGATTGATCTCTGCGTAAAGCACGTAGTTGATCTTCTCTTCCACACTGGCGTCTTCACTGATATCCGGCACACGGGATTTCGGCGCCCGGAAGGTCAGCTGACCACCCATGCTGTCTTTCTTGTAGTCGATGACCGCATCTTCCAGATAACGCACGCTTTTACCTTCGATCCAGGCATGAAAGCCCTCGTAATCGAAGCGTACATCGTCCTCTTCCTGCTCACCGTCCGGGCAATACGCCATGCAACACTCGGCATGGGGGGTGCCGGGACGCTCAACAAAGATACGCACGCCAATGCCGCCCTGATCCTGCTTGCCCAGCAGGTCTCGCAGGTAGTCCTGGGCCGGTTCGGTGATGTCGATCAACTGCTCTGCCATTACGCTTCCTGATCCGGTTCGTGGCCTCAAGCCGGCCTGAAGGGCGACTGAGGTCTCTTTCCTGAGTATTTTAGTCAGGTACTCAGCATATTCAATGGTGCCACCGCCCAATCGTTTCAAGGGTGGGCCGAACGGCATCATTACGGGGTGTTCCCACCCTCGGCAGCGGCGTACAATATGCGCCCCGATTCCCGGCGTTTAGCCGTCGCCATAACGCAGGACTATGTGATGACAGACCCCAAGGATGCACCGGATCAGGACACCAAACCTGGCCTGCTGCAAACGATCAACAGCATTCTCGCTGCCCTGTTCGGTGTGCAAAGCGCCAAAAACCGGGAGCGGGACTTCACCAAGGGCGATGCCGGCAACTATATCGGCGTCTACGTCATTCTGGTGATTGCGCTTGTTATCGGCATGGTCATCACCGTCAACATGGTGCTCGACGCTGCCGCGAAATAGGCTTTTTTATATCGGTTGCCGTTATAGAGATATGCCAAGATATTTCTTTTCACTATAAGGGCGCTTTGTTAGAGTGCCGCACTCACCCAGTGCGGGTGGCGCTTAGCTATTGAATTTCAAGCAAAAGGACGGTGATACAGTCCCATGTACGTCTATCAGGAACACGATCAGCAACTGCTGAATGAACGGGTAGCGCAATATCGCGACCAGACGCGTCGATACCTGGCCGGGGAGCTCAGCGAGGATGAGTTTCTCGCCTTGCGCCTGCAGAACGGCCTTTACATCCAGCGTTATGCGCCCATGCTGCGCATCGCCGTTCCTTATGGCCTGCTGTCTTCCCGTCAGCTGCGCCGGCTCGCGCATATCTCCCGCACTTACGACAAGGGCTTCGCCCACGTCAGCACCCGCCAGAACGTGCAAATGAACTGGCCGGCACTGGAAGATGTGCCTGACATTCTGGCCGAACTGGCCGATGTCCAGATGCATGCCATCCAGACTAGCGGCAACTGTATCCGTAACACCACCACCGACGAATACGCCGGCGTGAACCCGAAGGAAATCGAGGATCCACGCCCCTGGTGCGAAATTATCCGTCAGTGGTCAACCTTCAATCCGGAATTCGCCTACCTGCCCCGCAAGTTCAAGATTGCGGTCAATGCGGTGCCTGATGAAGATCCGGCCATTATCGGTGTTCACGATATCGGTGTGCAGCTGGTACACAACGATGCTGGCGAAACCGGTTTCCAGGTATGGGCAGGCGGCGGCCTGGGTCGTACCCCCATGACCGGCGCCGTGATTGGCGAGTTCGTGCCGTGGCAACACCTGCTGTCTTATCTGGAGTCGATCCTGCGGGTGTACAACAAGTACGGCAACCGCGACAACAAGTACAAGGCCCGTATCAAGATTCTGGTGAAGGCGCTGGGTGCCGACAAATACCGTGAGCTGGTGGAAGAAGAATTCGCTGAGCTCAAAGATGGCCCCATGACGCTGACAGAAGCCGAAGTGGCCCGTATTCAGGCCTGCTTCACCGATGTGGAATACCGCAGCGATGTCGACACCAGTGAACTGGATGCCCTGCTCGCAGACAACAAGGCCTTCAACCGCTGGTACCACACCAACACCCGCCCTCACAAACAGGCGGGATACCGTGCGGTCACCCTGACACTGAAAAAAACCGGCCGGGTACCTGGCGACATCAGCGACGAGCAGCTGGATGCCGTTGCCGATCTTGCCGACAAGTACAGCTTTGGTGAAATCCGCAACAGCCACCAGCAGAACATGGTGTTCAGCGATGTGGCGGCCAGTGACCTGTTCGCCCTTTGGCAGGAACTGGACGCACTGGGCTTTGCGACCCCCAATCTGGGCCTGCTCACTGATATGGTGTGCTGCCCGGGTGGCGACCTGTGTGCCCTGGCTAATGCCAAGTCCATCCCGGTAGCGGAATCCATTCAGCGCCGCTTTGACGACATGGATTATCTCCATGATCTGGGCAAGATCGACCTGAATATTTCCGGTTGCATGAACGCTTGTGGCCATCACCACATTGGCCACATCGGCATCCTTGGTGTGGACAAGAAAGGCAAGGAGTTCTACCAGGTTACCCTGGGAGGCCGTGGTGATCGTGAATCAAAGGTAGGCGAAAAAATGGGCCCGTCTTTCGAATCCGACGAAATCACCGACGTGATCGAAAAAATCATTGGCCTGTATGTTGAGAAGCGCCTCGAGAACGAGCCCTTCATCGACACCTACGAGCGTATCGGCATGGACCCGTTCAAGGAGCATATCTATGGGTAAGGTCATTATTGACGGCGCCATCGTGGATAACGAATGGGCACGCCTGGAAGCAGATGCCCTCGAGGCAGGCCTGCCGGATGGCAAAGTCATCGTTCCGCTGGCTTACTGGCAAGAGAACCGTGACACCCTGATGACCCGTGGCGATGTGGCTGTTTGGCTCGCACCGGGCGAAGAACCCAAGGACCTGGCAGATGACCTTTCTGCCCTTTCCCTGGTGGCTATTCACTTCCCTGCATTCAAGGATGGCCGCGGCTATTCTTACGCTCGCGAATTACGCACCCGCTTTGCGTTCAAGGGTGAAGTGCGTGCCACAGGCGATGTGTTACGTGATCAGTTATTCTATCTGGCCCGCTGTGGTTTCAACGCGTTCGAAGTACGCGAAGATCGCAGCATCGAAGAAGCCGTAGCCAGCCTGAAGGATTTCACCGTCCGCTATCAGGGTGATGTGAACGACCCCCGTCCGATCTACCGTCAGGCCTGATCGCTTTACCTCGCCAAACGGTTCGAAAACGCCGCTGCGCCTTATAGCCAGCGGCGTTTTCGCATCCAGATCAGCACGCCAATGGCAATCACTGTCATGCCGGCACAGAACCAAAGGAAAGCCTTGTCATTCTCGACGCCGGGCAACCCGCCCACATTGATACCAAACAACCCGGTCAGGAAGCCAAGCGGCAAAAACAATGCTGAAATCATCGCCAGCAGATACATGCGGTCATTGATGGCTTCGTTCTGAACCGAAAAGACCTCTTCCTGGAGCAGAGTCGCATGTTCACGGGCAGCATCAAGGTCTTCAAGGAGTCGCTGGAGCCGGTCTGATGCTTCACGTACCAACAGGATATCGTCTTCAGCAAAGTGGCGGTCAGACTGGAGTTTCGCTAACGCCTCACGCTGCGGCGCCAGATAGCGGCGCAAGGTAATCGCCCGGCGACGCAAAAGACTCAGCTGAGAGGTCAACGACATGGTCGGAGACGCCTCCAACTGCTCGGCGCAACTTTCTACCTCCGCCTCGAGATTCTCGATCACATCTTCCATTCGCCAGGTCAGCTCATCAACCAATCTGGCGACCAGCCCCGACGCACTTACTGGGCCGTCTCCACCCGCCAAAGTGCCCTCGACCGTCTCGACGGTCACTAACGTACGCTTCTGGGTGCTGATCACACCATGGGGCCCGAGCCACAATCGCAGCGCAATCATATCTTCCGGCCTGGCCCCCGGATGAAGGTTCACCCCTCTCAGGTAAACCAGAAGGCCGCCATGAACTTCCGACGCCCGCGGCCGGGTTTCCGCAGCGGTGAGCGCTTCAATCACGCCGTCAGGGATACCATTGGCGGACATCCAGTCGGCACTGGCCTGTTCGGTATAATCGAGATGGACCCAGTGAGTACGATCAGACTGGAGAGCCTCGTCCGTGCCAAAAACCGTACGCCCTCCCCGGCCATCCAGGTAACAGGCGATCTTGAGCCAATGGTTTTTATCCATATCCGATCCTGCCGTCCATATTCGAAAACATGGATGAATAATGAATCATAGGGCACCGCAGAATCCATAAAAAACGCGGCCAAAGGCCGCGTTTTTACGAATCCGCAACAACGCTGGATCTCAGGGCAAGCGCACCACCACGCGACCACGCACGCCACCTTCGAGAATTTTTCCAACCCACTCGCTAACGTCTTCAAGACCAATTTCGGCCGCTTCCAGCGCCTTCGGATTTTCTGGCATCCACTGATCTGCAAGCAACTGCCACATCTGTTGCTTGATTTCACAGGGCAACTCCACGCTGTCTACCCCAAGCAGGTTCACGCCACGCAGAATGAACGGGAATACCGTCATCTCCAGATTCGGCGAACCCGCCAGGCCACAACACGCTGCACTACCGCCGTATTTCAGACTCTTCAGCGCACCGGCCAGCATTTCACCACCTACGCAATCTACCGCGCCAGCCCATTGCTCCTTGAGCATGGGTTTGCTGGCACTTTCCAGAAACGCCTTGCGATCCACAATCTCAGCAGCGCCAAGTTCACGCAGCCAGTCATGAGAATCGGCCTTGCCAGTCACTGCCGCGACCCGAAAACCCAGCTTGGCAAGAATTGCCACGCTAATGGATCCCACACCACCAGTAGCACCGGTCACCAACACCGGGCCCTGATCGGGATTTACCCCGGTATCGAGCAGCGATTCGACACACAGCGCGGCAGTCAGCCCGGCAGTGCCCATCAACATGGCATCGCGGGGCGCCAATCCTTCAGGCAACGGCACCAACCACTCAGCAGGCACACGAATATACTGCCCATAACCCCCGTCGGTATTCATACCCAGGTCATAACCTGTACAAATCACCGTATCGCCAACCGCGAAGGGGCCATTGCCGGTTTCTTCGATGACGCCAACAGCATCAATCCCGGGGGTATGAGGAAACGTTCGGGTCACCCCTTTGTTCCCGGTAGCAGACAGGGCGTCCTTGTAGTTGAGAGACGACCACTGCACACGCACCAGCACACCCTCACTGCCCAGATCAGCCAACTCACGTTCTACCACCGCATTCTGGTAGCCATTGTCGCTTTCGGTAGTCAGTAATGCCTGAAACGTCATGGTCCTCTCCTTTGACAGGCTGTTAATCAAACAGGGTTAATGCATCTGCCGTTGGCTTCCACGGTGCCACAATTTTTCCACCACCCGGTGCAGCACGTTCTCCATGGAAAAGCCCAACCGCTCACCAAGCTTGCGTTTTACTTCCCAGTTAACCTGATACAGGGCCTGGTTGTCCTTGCGCAATTGCAGTAACTCATCACTGGTCATGATGTCGTCAATCAAACCCAGTTCTTTGGCCTGAGCGCCAAACCAGTGCTCGCCGGTAGCGACCTTGTCCAGGTCAAGACCTCGACGGTTATCGCGCACAAAATCCTTGAACAGCTGGTGCGTGTCTTCCAGTTCCTGCTGAAATTTTTCACGGCCCTTATCGGTATTTTCACCGAGCATGGTCAGGGTACGCTTGTATTCCCCTGCCGTCATCAGCTCCACATCAATGTCATTTTTCTTCAGCAACCGATGAAAGTTAGGGATCTGCGCGACGACACCAATGGAGCCGATAATCGAAAACGGGGCAGCAACAATCCGGTCAGCAATACAGGCCATCATGTAGCCACCACTGGCCGCAACCCGGTCGACTGCGACCGTAAGCTTGATGCCGCTGTTACGGATACGACGAAGTTGTGAGGCCGCCAGCCCATAGCTGTGTACCAAGCCACCCGGGCTTTCCAGGCGCACCAGCACCTCGTCATCCTGGTTGGCCACCTGCAGCACCGCATTGATTTCCTTGCGCAGGTTTTCCACACAGCTGGCTTGCACATCACCATCAAAATCCAGAACAAACAAGCGAGGCATAGCTTTGTCTTCAGTGCCCGCCTTTTTCTTTTGCTTGGCTTCCAGCTTGTCTTGCTTCTTGCGCTCCTTGCGCATTTTCTTGCGCTGGGCTTCGGGCATGATCTCGTGCTCAAGACAGTCTTTCAGATCCTCGAAGTCATCATTCAGGTGACGCACACGCAGGTCGCCCTCCTGATCGGCCTTACCACGGCCCCGGCTGGCGGAAGCGGCAATGCCCCCGATGATGAAGAGAAGCGCCACCACCAGAGTGACAACCTTGGCGAGAAACATGCCATATTCAGAAAGAAACGCGATCACAATGTACCTGCTTGGGTGTTTTCAGTGAGTGCTGCCCCGACAGGGCAAACAGAAAGATCCCGGTGATTCTACCGAAGCCGGGTACAGAGGGGTATGCCAAACGGGGAGTCAGGACAGGCCTTTTGGCATGCCCCAGAGAGGCATGCCTGAACCGAGGAATCAATTCCAGCCAGAAATGGCTTGCTGTGCGGCGCCGTTCATGGGGCGAGCAACAAGTCCCGTTGCCCCGGCGTTAACCTCAAACAAGGCCCCATCCGCCATCGGCAGATAAGCCGCACTGCCGTAGCGCGCATCAATGAGCACACTCCAGCCATCATTGGCCATTTGCCAGACATCAATCCCGACCGGGTCGCGGTGAAGGCTGTATACCGTGCGATCCCGGGAGCGCTCGTCTTCCAGGGCATAGTAACGGCCGGATATCCGGTCGAGCTGATAACCCGGCTTCAGCCCGAGAAGACTGAAAGGCACCCGCCACTTGATAATGCGCGCATCAAGCTGCCACTGATCGCCCTTGAGGCGAAAATCCTCTGCGCTGCCATCCGTGCGGGTCACTGTAGCAATAAAGGACTGCTCTCCGGATTGACGAAAACTCACCGTCGCCACCGGCACTTCCTGAGCATATTCCTTGTAGCCGTAAATGTTCAGGGCAAACAGGCTCAGATAGACCGCTGCCACAACCAGCAAAATGCCAGCGGTGCCCTTCAACCATTGCAGCAACCAGCGCTGACGCAAGAGCACCGTTGCACCCAGCAGCACAAAAATCAGGCTGAAGGCAAACAGAACCAGAGGGGCAAGCGTGTAGTTCATGAAAAGTCCTTGTTAATGAAAACGGGCAATCCAGTGATCAATGAGGCTGCGGGCAATGCTCCCCGGGGGCGGTGTCATCGGCAGATCGTTGTAATGAAACCAATCGGCCTCGACAATCTCATCGTCATCAATGCGAATCTCGCCGCTGGCATAATCCGCAAGAAAACCCAGCATCAGGGAATGCGGAAACGGCCAGGACTGGCTACCCAGGTAGTGAAGCTCTCCCACCTCAATGCCGCTTTCTTCTCTGACCTCACGGGCAAGCGCCTGTTCCGCGGTTTCACCGGCTTCCATAAACCCGGCAAGACAGGAAAAGAACCCTTCAGGGAAGCGTTCGGAGCGACCCAGCAAGGCATACTCGCCCTTTGTTACCAGGGTAATCACACAAGGGGTGATACGAGGATATTGGCTGTAGCTGCAGGATGGGCACACCATGGCAAGATCACGGGGGTGCGGCTCTGTCGGGGTACCACAGCGGCTGCAAAAACGGTGATTTTTTTGCCAGGAGAGAAACTGCAGAGCGCGACTGAACATGGAGAAACCCGGCTCATCCAGCGCGCCCATCAAACGTCGGGCAGGCATGGGCTGCAGGCTACCATCGTCGAGTTCATGGCGGCTGAACTCGCAGACATAGCATGGCTCATCGCCCAGCCAGCCAAGAAAATGGTAATCCGGATGCTGGCGCAGCAGAAACGCCGGCAATTGTGGCAGCCAATCCTGACCCGGCGCCCCTGCCACCAGAATGTTCTGCTCATGAATCACGTAGCAGCGTGCGGTGTCGGCATCGTTGGATTCCGGGCGAGACAGATCAATCATGTCAGGCAACCTTGTCCACCGGGTACCCCAGGGCTTTCATGCTTTCTTCAGCGACTTCAAGCACGCCTTCGCCAATCGGTTTCTGCTCTTCCATGCTTTCCAGGTAGTAATCGACCCCGGTCAGCGCGTCGGCCAGGGTCTCCATGTTTTCGCGGGTCGGGGCCGTTTCGCCTTCGATCAATTGCTTGCGAATGTACTGGTGACACGCTTCTGTCACCCCCTTCGCCCGCTGTAACTCCAGGAACATCAGGCCGCCGGCAATGGAGGCAAAAGTACCTGGCAGGTTTGACAGGTGCATGGCATCCCAATTGTTGTCCATGAAGGAGCTGATGGACCGCTTGGCCAGGGCCAGGCCAGCCCGACACTCACCGACAACTGTCATTCGAGCTTCATCAAGCTGGTACAGGGAAATAGCCGTGTTATTGCTGGCCTTGTGAACATCATCTTCCGGCGCGAGGCTGCGCTCAAGATTTGCCGCCACGTTTTCCACTCGCAGCAGATCATCCACGAGGGCATGGAATGCATCGGTCTCGACACTCTGGTCAGCAGGCCACTGCCGAACCTGAGCGGAGCGGTCCTTGATGGCCGCCGCGTCATCATCCTTGCCGATCATGGACAGGGTGCTGCCCAACTGACTGAGACTATCCGCCACCGCTTCATAATTGGTATCGGCCACCCCCTGGGAGGCAAGATCCAGAGTCTGTTTCAGCTCACCAATTTCATCCCGCATGGCACTGGCCACTGAACGAATCACGGAGCCACTGGCCCCTGTCATCAAGGACAGTTCACGTTGAAGCTCGGTATCCGAAATTGCATTTTTCAGATCAAAGACCTGTTTCACCTGGCCAATCACACCATCCTGTACGGCGCTCAGCGAGACCAGATAAAGGCTTTCCTTGAGAAGCAGTAAAGGCGCATTTTCATCCAACGCCTGGCCACCGTCATACACCACCTTCTTCAGCTGGCGATCGTACTGGGACAACAATGCCTTGCGAGCGGGCGTAAGGGCCATTTCATCTGCCGCCATGGCCATCAGGGCGGCCTGCCCCACCCAGAAAAAGCGGCTAAGGCCACACGGGCCTGCCGCCTTGTCGAGTCGCGCCATGGCGCGGGCCATTAATTTGAGGTGCGTCGGCGGGTTCTGCTCACGCAGGATACCGACCAGCCCGACCTGATACATATGCCGCAACCGGCGAGATAATGCCGCCAGCTCATCACGGCTGACCTCAGTGTCAGGGGCTTCCGGGTTGCGCTGGCGGGACAGATCTGCACTGAAGAAATGACTTTCCTGAATCAATGGCTTGCCGCCAGCTCGACGCAGCTCATTGATGCCGCCAATCAACAAGGATGGCAAGGTACGATTCTTCAACTGAACGTAATCGAAATAACGGGTCAACAGCACAATGGCATTGCCCAACGCCTGAATCCGGCTTTCGGACACTTTTTCCAGCAACTCGCGCGCGGCCAGCGCCATTTCTTCGCTCATCAGGGCGGCAGCAGGAAGCTCGACCACCTGACAGATCCCCCGCAACTGCTGAAACGCCGTTGCACAGTGCTCCAGCTCTTCTTTCAGAGCGTTATCATCGGAAAACGCCTCCAGCCGGGTCTCAGCTTCGGTCAAGGTGCTATCGATCGCTTCCTTGAGAAAAGTCAGGGAGGTGGTGTTTGTAATGGCGACCATGGACTCTCCGCAAGCACCAAACTTTATTATTGTCGGGCTGAAGCCCGGGTATTTTGCCCCCCGGATGCGCCCGAAACACTACAACAAGATTGTAAAACAAGGCGCATCAACTTTGGCATGCGATTAAACACTGCGTCAACTTTCAAATGTAAGCAACTGATTTATTGGCTTTTTGTTAACCTCGCCACAGTTGCAAAAGGCGTAAAAGCCTTATTACCTGTTACCGCTACCCAGCAGGGATCGCAATACGACCTTGATCTAGGACAATTTGTCCATGCTTTGCACTGTACTGGGGCATGGCAACTCCTTATCATTGCGGCGCCCAACCCCCACCCAACGCCCAGCAGGTAATTGTCATGCCCGCGACCATCGGCCGCGCCTTTTTGCACAACTTTCTCGGTCAGGCTCCGGCCTGGTACAAGTACACCATCATTGCGTTCCTGGCGCTCAACCCTGTGGTGGCGCTGACCCTCGGCCCTGTCACCGCGGGCTGGCTGCTGTTGGCAGAGTTCATTTTCACCCTGGCCATGGCCCTGAAGTGTTACCCGCTACAGCCGGGTGGTCTGCTGGCCATTGAGGCGGTCATGATTGGGCTGACCTCAGCCGATACCGTGCTGCACAAGGTAGAGAGCAACCTTGAGGTGATGCTGCTGCTGATCTTCATGGTAGCGGGTATTTTCTTTCTCAAAGACCTGCTGCTATTCATGTTCACCCGCATCTTGCTGGGGGTGAAATCCAAGGTGCGATTGAGCCTGCTGTTCTGTATGGCGGCAGCGGTGCTGTCTGCTTTCCTGGACGCACTGACCGTTACTGCGGTGGTCATTGCCGTTTGTACCGGCTTCTATGGCATCTACCATAAGGTCGCCTCTGGCAAGACATTCCAGCAAAAACACGACCATGGTGACGATACCAGCGTTGAAGAACTGCACCGCGAGGACCTGCGGCGATTCCGTTCTTTTTTGCGTAGCCTGTTAATGCACGCCGCGGTCGGCACCGCACTGGGCGGTGTCTGCACACTGGTGGGGGAGCCCCAAAATCTGCTGATTGCGAACAAGGCAGGCTGGGAGTTTGGCGAGTTCTTCCTGCGCATGGCCCCCATTACCCTGCCGGTTCTGTTGGTGGGATTAATGACCTGCGTCTTCCTTGAAATCAGCGGCAGCTTTGGCTACGGCGAGGATATCCCCGAAAAAGTACGTGGCATCATGCGACAGTACGCGCTGGAGCAAGACCGCAAACGCACCCCCCAGAACCGGGCAGCGCTGGTTGTCCAGGCAATCACGGCCGTCTGGCTGGTCGTTGGCCTGGCCACTCACGCAGCCTCGGTTGGCCTGGTGGGGCTCACAGTCATTATTCTTGCCACATCCTTTACCGGGATCATCGAAGAACACCGCCTCGGTGCTGCCTTCGAGGAAGCTCTGCCCTTCACCGCGTTGCTCACCGTCTTCTTCGCGGTGGTCGCAGTGATCGCCGATCAACAGCTGTTCGCACCCGTTATCGAATACGTACTGACCCTCGAGAAGCATGTCCAGGGCCCGGCGTTCTACATCGCCAACGGGGTACTGTCAGCTGTGTCCGATAACGTATTCGTCGCCACGGTCTATGTAGACGAAGTCGGCCAGGCGCTACTCAAGCAGGAAATTGACCGCGATACCTTTGACCTGCTGGCCGTCGCCATCAATACCGGGACCAACATTCCCTCCGTTGCGACCCCCAACGGCCAGGCGGCCTTCCTGTTCCTGCTGACGTCTGCACTGGCACCTCTGGTCAGGTTGTCCTATGGCCGCATGGTGATCATGGCCCTGCCCTACACCATCGTCATGTCCATCACCGGTCTGGTGATGACGGCCATGGCACTGGAGCCGGCGACTACCTACATGTACGAGAATGGCTGGATCGAGCACCACGATGCCAGTGAATACAGCGAAAGCCCTGAAGAGCATCATTGATGGGGGCCACCGGGGAAGGGGTATTACCCCCTTTCCCGGTCAGACAGAAAGACAGGATTAGGGAGCCAGCCTGAAAGACTGAGCACGCAAGGCGTTGTTCAGAGGCTCCCTAGTGCAGCGAATCGCTCTCGGAGCGCTCCCACAGGGTAGGCTCTCCATTACTGCCCGCAATGGCTTGCAGCTTGGCACTGTGCCGTGCCACTTCAGACTCACTTGCACGCACCACTTTCAACGGTGAGCGCTGGGCATCCAGCCGGCGGATGGCTTCTGCCACTGCACTACCGCCCTGATCGGCGCCGTCACTCCCCCCCAGCGACAGCCGGGTCTGGCCACCGGTCATGGCGAGATAGACATCCGCCAGGATCTCCGCATCCAGCAAGGCCCCGTGAAGCTCACGGTGTCCGTTTTCCACGTCATAACGGCGACACAACGCATCCAGGTTGTTCTTCTGGCCGGGATGCTTCTGCCGTGCCATGACCAGGGTATCCAGCACCCCGCAGCGCTGTTCAATGCTGCCGTAGGCGGCGCCCAGCCGGCGCAATTCATGGTTCAGGAAGCCCACATCAAAGGGGGCATTGTGAATCACCAGTTCGGCGCCATCTACAAAGGCCAAAAACTCATCAACCACCTTGTCAAACGTGGGCTTGTCCGCCAGGAACTCGGTGCTGATGCCGTGCACAGCCAGCGCCCCTTCGTCGATGTCCCGCTCAGGGTTGAGGTACAGATGAAGATTATTGCCGGTAATCCGGCGATTGATGACTTCAACACAACCGATTTCGATCACCCGGTGCCCATCATTGGGCTCCAGGCCGGTAGTTTCCGTATCGAGTACGACCTGACGCATTAGCTTTCCTTCACCAGTATTCGGTTACAACTCGTCGATGCCACGATTGGCCAGCGCATCTGCCCGTTCATTTTCCGGATGACCGCTATGCCCTTTGACCCATTGCCAATCGATGGTGTGTGGCTGCGCAGCGGCATCCAGACGCTGCCACAAATCCACATTCTTGACCGGCTGCTTTGAGGCCGTTTTCCAGCCGCGCTTCTTCCAGTTGGCCATCCAGGAGGTAATGCCATCCATGACATAACGGGAATCCGTGGTCAGCACCACCTGGCACGGCTTGGTCAGGGTTTCCAGCCCACGAATCGCGGCCATCAGCTCCATACGATTATTCGTGGTCTCAGGCTCACCACCGTACATTTCTTTCTCATTGCTGCCGTAACGCAACACAACGCCCCAGCCCCCTGGGCCAGGGTTACCCCGGCAGGCGCCGTCGGTATAAATATAAACTGCTTTCAATGAATCAGGACTCCCGGTTCTGCTGCCCCCAGCGCGCCACTGGCACAGGAACAACGGTATTGCGAGGCACTTTACGTTGGCGGCTCGGCAAAGGCTTGACCATACCCGCCCGCTTGCGGGCAACCAGCAAATAGGTACCGCCATGACGAGGCCACAATACGCGCCCCAGCCACGCCAGCAAACGAATCCGCGAACGGCCATGTTGAGAAAGCGGCATAGTATAGAAGCCACTGGCCATCCCATCGACCTCAAATCCCAACACCTGCAGCCAGTCCGTGACACGGTTTGGCCGGTAGAAACGGCCGGACCAGCCAGGACGCTCACGCCAAAAGAACCAGCGCGCCAGCCCCATCATGCTCAAGGGATGGAAACCGACCAGCGCAATCTTGCCCCCCGGCGCAATCGCCCGGCTGGCTTCCCGTAACACCTGGTGAGGGTCCTGTGCGAAATCCAGCACATGATGCAGCACCATGAGATCGACGCTACTCTTGGCAAAGGGCAACAACTCCGGCCGCGCCTGGATCGCCACTCCGTCAAACCCTGGCGGCGCCACCGAGGTATGCCAGCGCAAGGGGCACTCGCGCAGCAAGTCCTGGCCGCGGCTACTGTACGCCACCACAGCACGCTGTCCGACCTGGCCGCGCAACCACTCGTTGAGCATGCCCGCTTCAGCAGCCAGCACGGCCTGGCCGGGCTCTGTTTCGAGCCATTGGTCGAACCCGCGGACCATCGCTTCCGAGCCTGCAGCAGAGGGACTGAACGAAATACGGTTGAGTGGCGGCAGTTGCATGGGGACAATACCTGTTAAACGTCTTCCTCAGGAGCCTATCACGTCATGCTATCGAGCCCCACTGCCATCCCCGCATTCCGTGACAACTATATCTGGGCCATCCCCCAGGGTGACGCTTGCGTCGTGGTAGACCCCGGTGACGCCGCCCCGGTCGAGCAGTTTCTGGCCCAGCACGCTCTTGCTCTCACCGCCATCGTGATCACCCATCACCACCCGGATCACGTGGGCGGAATCGCAGCCCTTACCGCCAACAGGGATATCCCCGTGTATGGCCCAGCCCGCGAATCCATTCCCGGCATGACGCATCCCTTGCACCACAATGACTGCATTACCCCCGCTGGGCTCGATATCGCCCTCAGCGTGATGGAGGTGCCAGGCCATACGCTGGGACACATTGCCTTCTACTGCGCCGACCAGCACTGGCTGTTTTGTGGCGATACCCTGTTTGCCGGAGGTTGCGGGCGACTGTTTGAGGGAACTCCGTCACAAATGCATGATTCTCTTCAAATCCTCGCCGAACTGCCCGGCGAGACCCTGGTCTACTGTGCCCATGAATATACTCAGGCCAATCTGGACTTTGCCCTGGCGGTAACTCCGGACGATCTTCGACTGCAGGCGCGCCACAGCGCCGTGAAGCAAGCAAGGCAGCTGGGAGAGATTACCCTGCCCTCCACGCTGGCCGAAGAAACCCGTACCAACCCCTTTTTGAGGGCATCGGACCCTGCTGTCAAAGCAGCCTGCGAGGCCCGCGAGCCCGGTGCCCGCGAGAGTGATACGCAGACGTTTGCCGCCTTGCGTCGCTGGAAGGACAACTTTTAGCCGACAGCGCTTGCTGCCGGCAAAGCCTGACTTTTAGAATTACCGAAAATTTTTGCTGTCCGAATTATTATGAAAATATTTTTTAGCGCAGCCATGTTGGTAGGACTGGCCCTGTTGTCTGGTTGCGCCAGCCATCAATCCATTGATGAATTGCCCCCCATGCCCGCGGCAGAGCCCTCGGTAGATGACGTGAACTTGGCCAATGGCATGGAAGAACCCGCGCCGGTGGACGACGCCAGCAAACCTGACCCGGCCGATGATGACGATCTGTGGGTCCGCCTGCGTGCCGGATACGGGCTCGATCTCACCGTTGAAAACGACCGCATTCGCGTGCAACGGGAATGGTATGCCCGGCACCCTCAATACTTTCAACGGGTGACCACTCGCTCCGAGCGCTATCTTCACTATATTGTCGAGCAGGCAGAAGCCCGTGAAATGCCACTGGAACTGGCACTACTGCCCATAGTGGAAAGCGCCTTCGACCCCTTTGCCTATTCCCACGGCCGCGCCGCTGGCCCCTGGCAGTTCATCCCCTCCACCGGTGACTACTTCGGCATGCAACGCACCTGGTGGGAAGATCAGCGCCGCGATGTCATCAAATCCACCAATGCGGCCCTGGATTACCTGCAGAAACTGTCCAATCGCTTTGACGGCGACTGGCTTCTGGCGCTGGCCTCCTATAACGCCGGGGGTGGCACGGTCTCCCGTGCCATTCGCCGTAACGAAGAGGCAGGCAAACCGACGGATTTCTGGAGTCTCAAACTCCCTCGTGAAACCACTGCCTACGTGCCCAAACTGCTCGCCATCGCCCAGATCGTGCAGGAGCCGGGCAAGTACGAGGTAGCACTACACCCCATCCGCAACGAACCCTATTTCGAGCAAGTAGACACCGGTGGGCAGATTGATCTGGCCCAGGCGGCTCGGCTGGCAGACATTTCCGTCGAGGAGCTGTACCTGCTCAATCCGTCCTACAACCGTTGGGCCACCTCACCGGATGGCCCTCACCGGCTGCTAATCCCGGTGGAGCGGGCAGACAACTTCCGCACAGGCCTCGCCGCCCTGCCCGCTGACCAGCGCATGCAATGGGCCCGCTATGAGATTCAGCCCGGCGACAACCTCGGCGCCATTGCACGCCGTTACCGCACCACCCCCCAGGCACTACGCAGCATCAACCATCTGAAGGGCAACACCATTATTGCAGGTCGTACCCTGCTGATTCCCGGGCCCGCGGCCAGTAGTGACAGCTACACCCTGAGTGCCGACGCCCGCCTTGCCGCCAATCAGGGGCGTGAGCGAAACGGCCGCACCCGGCTCGATTACACCGTGCGCTCCGGCGACACCCTGTGGGCGATTGCCCGTTCCCATGACGTGGGCGTGAAAGAGTTGGCACGCTGGAACAACATGGCACCTGGCGACAGCCTGAGCATCGGCCAGTCACTTGCCATCTGGGCCAAAGGCAGTCAGGCAGCCAGCCCGGCCAGCCGGGCTGACGACAAGATGGTCCGAAAGGTTCGCTATGCCGTACGTAACGGGGATTCCTTGTATGCCATTGCCGACCGCTTTAATGTATCGGTAAACGATATCAAGAGCTGGAACCAGACAGTGGCCAGCAACCGATACATTCAACCCGGGCAACGGCTGACTCTTTACGTTGATATTCGCCAATCTTTCTAAACGATGTCTGATCACTGCCTGCCTGTGCCTGGGGATTCTCCCTTCGGCACAGGCGGAACAGCCCCACGTCACTCGTAGCCACGGCTACCACCCCTTCGGCGACCTGAAATACCCCGCCGACTTCAAGCATCTGGATTACGTAAACCCGGACGCCCCCAAAGGCGGCAGTATCACCTTGTTCGGAAACGGCACCTTCGACAGCCTCAATCCCTATATCCTCAAGGGCATCAGCCCCGCTGATACACCCGGCATCCAGATGTACGGGGTCACCGAGCTGGGTGACAGCCTGCTAATGGGATCTCAGCCACATAACCCGCTGGGGGATGAAGCCGGAGCAGCTTACGGACTGATCGCCGACTGGATTGAATACCCTGAAGACCGCAGCTGGTGCATTTTTCACCTGCGTGATGGCGCCCGCTTCCATGATGGAGAACCCATTCGCGCTGACGATGTGGTGTTCTCATTCAACACCCTGCGCGAACAGGGGCACCCCGAATACAGCCTGCGGCTGGTCGATGTGGCCTCTGTTGAAGCGATAGATGCACAAACGGTTCGCTTTACCTTCAGTGAGGCGCGGCGGGACTTGCCCCTGATTGTTGGCGCCATCCCGATTCTGCCAAAGCACTACTGGGAAAAGCACGATTTTACCCGCACCACACTGGAACCGCCGGTCTCCAGCGGCCCGTACCGGGTCAGCGACATCAGTGGCGGCAAAAAGGTGGTATTTGAGCGGGTTGAAGATTACTGGGCAAAAGACCTGCCAGTGAATCGCGGGCGTTACAATTTCGACAAGGTGATCTTCGAATTTTACCGGGATGCCGATGTGGGATTTGAATCGTTCAAGTCTGGCGGTTATGACCTTCATTACACATACAGTTCGAAACGCTGGGCTACCGCATTCAACTTCGCCGCCATGAATGACGGGCGAGTCTTGCGGGCGGAAATCCCCCACCGGATTCCCCGCCCGGTTCAGGCCTTTTTCTTCAACACCCGGCGGGCCCCATTTGACGACCAAAGGGTGAGGAAGGCGGCAAGCCTGCTGTTCGATTTCGAGTGGTCAAACCGTAACCTGTTTGCCAACGCCTATACCCGTACCGTTAGCTGGTTTCCCAATAGCCCGTACCGTGCCACCCAAAGCGCAACAGACGCCGAGAAGGCCCTGCTTGCTCCGCTGACCAGCGCATTGCCCGACGATTATTTTTCTGCGGATATCACCCCGCCGGTCAACGACGGCAGCGGCCAGATCCGTGACCGAATGCGTGAAGCCCTCACGCTTCTCAAGGAGAGCGGCTGGCAGATGCAAGGCAACAAGCTGGTCAACAGCGAGGGCAAACCGCTTCGCTTCACGGTTCTGAATTACCATAACCCCGGTATCTACCGCATACTTGCTCCCTGGTTCCGCAATCTCAAACGACTGGGTATTGAAGCCGATTACCGGGAAGTCGACCCTGCGGCCTTCAAGGAAAAGCTGGATCACTTCAAGTATGACGTGGTGCTGTCTGTGCTGCCCATGCGCGACTACCCAGGCCCGGAGCTGAAGGATTATTTTCTCTCCGACAGCGCCAACATTTCGGGCAGCCGCAACCTGGCCGGCATCAGCGATCCGATTGTGGATCACCTGGTTAACACCGCGCTGTCCGCCGCGACAGAAAATGACTACACGCAGGCACTGCAGGCACTGGATCGTCGCCTGCGCTACCAGCATTATGGCGTCCTCAATTACCATATCCGCCACCACAGGATTGCCTGGTGGGACAAGTTTGCCCGTCCCCCGGAACCAATCCCCTTCGGGCTGGGTCTGGATACTTGGTGGATGAAAGAATAAAAAGGAGTTCCTATGGCCATTCACGGCACCATTCATCAACGAATGCTGCGTGGGCTGTTTCTGGGGTTGTGTCTTTGTTCCGGGCTAGCCAGCGCGGAAGTTCACAAGGGCCACGCCATTGCCATGCACGGCGAGCCCCAGTACCCGGCAAGTTTCAGTCATTTTGACTATACCAATCCGAATGCTCCCAAAGGCGGCTCCCTGCGTCTGCATGTGGTAGGCAGCTTCGATTCACTCAACCCGTTCGTGCCCAAGGGGCGCCCCGCTGCCGGCATGGGGGCAACCGATAACTCCCATCTCTACGATTCGCTCACCGTGCGCGGCGAAGACGAACCCTTCACCCAATATGGGCTACTGGCAGAAACCATCGAGTGGCCAGATGACCGCAGCTGGGTACGCTACCACCTGCACGAAGAAGCCCGTTTTTCCGATGGGCACCCGGTGCGTGCCGAGGACGTGGCCTGGACCTTTAACACCCTGATGGAGAAAGGGCGCCCTTTTTACAGCTATTACTATGCAGAAGTGGATAACGTCGAAATCAACGACCCACTTACGGTGACCTTTCATTTCAAGCCTGGCAGCATCAACAAGGAGCTCCCGCTGATCATCGGTCAGCTTCCCGTGTTACCCAAACACATCTGGGAAAAACAGGACTTCGAAAAAAGTGGCATGTCTATTCCCGTAGGCTCTGGCCCCTACCGTATCGTCAAGGCCGACCCCGGCAAGCAGATTACCTATGCGCTGCGTGACGATTACTGGGCAAAAGACTTGCCGGTCATGCGCGGCCGTAACAACTTCGGCACCATCACTTACGATTATTACCTCGAAGAAAATGTGGCACTGGAAGCCTTCAAAAGTGGCAACTACGACTGGCGCCACGAAAACAACTCAAAACTGTGGGCAACGGCCTACAAAGGGCCCGCTTTCAGCAAAGGGCAGATCAAGACCGAAACCGTCGCTCACCACAACCCGTGGGGCGCACAGGGCTTCCTGTTCAACATCCGCAAACCCCTTTTCCAGGATATGACCCTGCGCAAGGCCATCGGCTACGCGTTCGATTTCGAGTGGTCCAACAGCAACCTGTTCTACGGTCAGTACAAGCGTAACCGCAGTTATTTCGAAAACTCCGACATGGCGGCAACCGGCTTGCCCAGCAAGGCCGAGCTGGCATTGCTGGAGCCGTTCCGGGACCAGCTACCCGATGAAGTCTTTACCACTGCCTACCAGCCCCCGCAGAGCGACGGTTCTGGCCGCCCACGTGAGAATCTTCGCCAGGCGCAACAGATGCTCAAACAGGCGGGTTACCAGTTCCGTGATGGCACCCTGTTCTCGCCCAAGGGGACCCCGGTCAAATTCGAGATTATGCTCAGCTCCCCGGCCTTCGAGCGTGTGGTGCTGCCATTCTCGCGCAACCTCAAAGCCCTGGGCATTGACGCCAGCGTTATCACCATTGATTCAGCCCAATACGTGGAGCGCATCCGTAATTTCAATTTCGACATGATTGTGGGGCGCATCGGGCAATCCAGCTCTCCAGGCAATGAGCAGAAGGAATACTGGAGCTCAGCCGCTGCCGATCAACCCAACAGCCGCAACCTGATCGGCATACAGAACCCGGTCGTGGATGCCCTGGTCGACCAGATCATCGCGGCCCCCAACCGCGAAGCGCTGGTGACCAGCTGCCGAGCCCTGGACCGGGTGCTGCAATGGAATTACTACTCGGTGCTTAACTGGTACACCAACGAGCATCGCATTGCCTACCAGGCCCGGCTGCGTCACCCGGAGTTTGCCCGGTACGTGCCACTCGATACCTCTCTGGACACCTGGTGGGATAGCACTGCGCAATGAAGCTCTATATCGGCAAACGCCTGTTGCTGGTGATACCGACTCTGTTTGGCATTTTGTTGTTGAACTTTGTTGTTATCCAGGCCGCGCCCGGTGGGCCCGTGGAAAAAACCCTGGCTGAACTTCAGGGGATCGGCACTGGCGGCACCGGAAGCAGCTTTGCCGGCGGCAGTGCCGACACCATGACCGGGGGCAATTACCAGAATGCCAAAGGGCTGCCCCCGGAACTGGTGGAGCGTATCGAGAAGATGTACGGCTTTGACAAGCCTGCCCCCGAGCGCTTCTGGCTCATGGTGAAAAACTATTTCAGCGGTAATTTTGGCGAATCCTACTACCGCGATCGGTCGGTCACCGAGTTGATCATCGAGCGCCTGCCAGTCTCTATCTCTCTTGGCTTGTGGAGCACCCTGATCGCCTATCTGGTCTCCATCCCCCTCGGCATTCGCAAGGCGGTGCACGATGGCACCCGTTTTGATGTATGGAGCAGCACCCTTATCGTCATCGGCTTCGCCATTCCCAGTTTCTTGCTGGGCCTGCTGTTGATCGTGCTGTTTTCCGGCGGCTCCTATTTCGAATGGTTCCCGTTACGCGGGCTCACCTCTGACAACTTTGATGAACTCACGGTAATGGGCAAGGTATGGGACTATATCTGGCACATCACCCTACCCACCATAGCCATCGTGGCCGGCAACTTCGCCACCCTGTCCATGCTGACCAAGAACTCCTTCATGGATGAGATCCGCAAGCAGTATGTGCAAACCGCCCGCGCCAAGGGTCTGGCGGAAAAACAGGTGCTGTATGGTCATGTGTTCCGCAATGCCATGCTGATTATCATCGCAGGCTTCCCCGCTGCCTTTATCAGCATGTTCTTCACCGGTGTGCTACTGATCGAATACATCTTCTCACTGGATGGCCTCGGCCTGCTGGGCTTCGAAGCGGTGATCAGCCGGGACTACCCGGTGGTATTCGGCACCCTGTTCATCTTCACCCTGTTGAGCCTGGTCATGAAGCTCGTCAGTGACCTGACCTACGTGTGGGTCGATCCGCGCATCGATTTTGAGCGGAGAGACCACTGATATGCCTCTGCTGAAAATCACCAACCCCGTCTGGGCCCGCCAGTGGCAAGCATTTCGCAGCAATCGTCGCGGCTACTGGTCGCTATGGGTATTTCTGTTGCTGTTTGTGGTGAGCCTTGGTGCCGAGCTGGTCGCCAACGAAAAGCCGTTGCTGGTGAGCTTCGAGGGCGATTGGTACGTGCCGGTATTCAACAGCTACCCGGAGACCACCTTCGGCGGCTTTTTCGAATCTGAAGCCAACTACCGAGACCCGGTGGTACAGGAGCTGATCAACGAAAAGGGCTGGATGATCTGGCCCCCTATCGCCTTCAGCTACAACACCATCAACTACGACCTGGATGTCCCTGCCCCGGCCCCGCCCTCCTCGGAGAACTGGCTGGGTACCGATGACCAGGGCCGCGATATCCTGGCCGGACTGTTGTACGGGTTCCGCATTTCCGTGCTGTTCGGGCTGATGCTGACCATCCTGTCGAGCATCGTCGGTATCCTCGTGGGTGCTGTGCAAGGCTACTACGGCGGCAAGCTGGACCTGTTTGGCCAGCGCTTTATCGAAATCTGGTCCAGCATGCCCACCCTGTTCCTGATCATAATCATTTCCAGTTTTGTGGTTCCCAGCTTCTGGAGCCTGCTGGTCATCATGTTGCTGTTTTCCTGGATGACACTGGTGGATCTGGTTCGTGCTGAATTCCTGCGCTGTCGAAACATGGATTACGTGCGCTCAGCCAAAGCCATGGGCGTGCGGGCTCCGGTGATCATGTTCCGCCACATGCTGCCCAATGCCATGGTCGCGACGCTGACCTTCCTGCCCTTCATCCTCAATGCCGCCGTTGTCACACTGACATCTCTCGATTTCATCGGCTTCGGCTTGCCGCCCGATGCCCCCTCGCTGGGCCGGCTGGTAGGCCAGGGCAAAGCCAACTTGCATGCCCCCTGGATTGGCATCAGCGTTTTCACCACGCTCACCATCATGCTGACGCTGCTGGTGTTCATCGGCGAAGCGATTCGTGACGCCTTTGACACAAGGAAGTTTTTGCAATGAGCCTGCTTTCCTTGCGCGGACTACACATACAGTTTGGTCATCAGGTTGCCGTGGATGGCATGGATCTGGACCTGGAACCCGGTCGCATGCTGGCACTGGTGGGCGAATCCGGCTCGGGGAAGTCGTTAACGGCCCTCTCGATACTCGACTTGCTGCCCGACAGCGCCACCTGGAAAGCGGACAGCGTGACTTTCGAGGGTGAGGACCTGCTGCAGCTCAACGACAAGCAGAAGCGGGCCTTGCGCGGCGGCCGTATCGGGATGATTTTCCAGGAGCCGCTGACCGCCCTCAATCCCTTGCACACCGTCGAGAAGCAAATCAGCGAAAGCCTGTTTGTCCATCAGGGCATGAGCCATGCCCAGGCCCGCAAACGTTGCCTGGAACTGCTCGAACAAGTGGAACTGCCCGCCAGTGATGACATGCTAAAGCGCTATCCCCACCAATTAAGTGGTGGGCAGCGCCAGCGCGTCATGATTGCCATGGCGTTGGCCAATAATCCCCAGGTCCTGATTGCCGACGAGCCGACTACCGCTCTGGATGTCACCGTACAGGAAACCATCCTGACCCTGATCAAGCGACTGCAGACCGAGCTTGGCCTGTCGATCCTTCTGATCAGTCATGATCTTGGCGTCGTCGGCCGGTTTGCCGATGACATCATTGTCATGCACAACGGCAAACGCGTGGAAGCCGGGCCGACGCGGACCGTGCTGACGGAACCGCAGGAGGAGTACACCCGGCACCTGCTGAACTCCGAACCGCAGGGCCGTATGCCTGCCCTGCCTGAGGACACCGCCGTCCTGCTGGAAGCCACCGATATCGACGTGGCCTTCAAAGGTAAACGCACCCGGCTATTTGCTCCGGCACCGGTATTTCAGGCCGTAGACCGTATCAGCCTGACGGTACACAAGGGCGAAACCCTCGGCGTTGTTGGCGAGTCTGGGTCGGGTAAATCGACCCTGGCACTTGCCCTGCTCCGGCTAATCGCCAGCAAGGGCAGCATCACCCTGGATGGCACCGCCATCCATACACTTAGCCAGGGGCAATTACGGCCCTGGCGCCGCCGCATGCAGGTGGTGTTTCAGGATCCCTTCGGTAGTCTCAATCCCCGCATGACGGTGGGCCAGGCCATTGCCGAGGGGCTTGCCGTGCACGAACCGGCCCTGGCTCGCCAGGAGCGGGACAGCCGTGTCAACGCCTTGCTGGACGAAGTGGGCCTGCCACAACAGGCCCGGCACCGGTATCCCCATGAATTCTCCGGGGGGCAGCGGCAACGTATCGCCATCGCCCGGGCGCTTATCCTGCAGCCAGACCTTCTGATCCTTGATGAGCCAACCTCAGCGCTGGACCGCAGTGTCCAATTCCAGATTCTGGAACTGCTGAAGTCCCTGCAGCAGCGCCACCAGCTGAGCTATCTGTTTATCAGCCACGATCTCAAGGTAATCCGCGCCATCTGTCACCGGGTTATGGTTATGAAAGATGGCCAGGTGGTCGAACAGGGCGACGTGGAAGCGATATTCGATGCCCCCCAGCAAGCCTACACCCGTAAGCTGATCAACGCGGCTTTTGCCGGGGATTAGTGGGCTATTGAAAGCCCCGCCAAAGGAAACACACCGTTGCATTTCAATGGGGCCGAGTTCGCGTCATCAGGGCAGAAATTGCCTATACTTGGCCGCAATGCACACACTGCACCCACATAAACCGGGATACACCTGAAACCGTTGAGGGAAGACCATGGGATTTCTTGCAGGCAAACGCTATCTGATCGTTGGTATTGCCAGCGACCGCTCCATCGCTACCGGTATTGCCGAAGCCATGCATCGTGAAGGCGCCGAGTTGGCCTTCACCTACCAGAATGACAAGCTGCAAAGCCGTGTGGAAAAAGCCGCCGAACGTTACGGCAGCAGCACCGAACTGTGCTTTCCCTGTGATGTCACCGATGACACCCAGATTGACGCGGTATTCGAGGGTCTGGCGGCCAAGTGGGATGGACTGGACGGTATCATTCACGCTGTCGGCTTTGCCCCCGGTAACGAACTGGACGGTAACTTCGTCGACGTGGCCACCCGCGAAGGATTCAAGATTGCCCACGACATCTCCAGTTACAGCTTCGTCGCGCTGGCCAAAGCAGGCCGCAAGATGATGGCCGGCCGCAACGCCGCCCTGCTCACCCTGAGCTACCACGCCGCTCGCCAGACCGTGCCTAACTACAACGTCATGGGCATGGCCAAAGCCAGCCTGGAAGCGTCTGTCCGTTATTTGGCCTCCAGCATGGGGCCGGAAGGTATCCGTGTGAACGGTATCTCTGCCGGTCCGATTCGCACCCTGGCTGCCTCCGGGATCAAGAAATTCCGTAGCATGCTCGACTACAACGCTGCCAAAGCGCCACTGCGTCGCAATGTAACCATTGAGGAAGTCGGTAACACCGCCGCCTTCCTGTGCTCGGATCTGGCGTCCGGCATCACTGGCGAGATTACCTATGTCGATGCCGGTGCCAGCACCGTGTCCATGCCCTTCGAGCTGGAAGCCGAGTAAGACAACGGCAGGGGCAGCAGATAAGCCGCCTCCCCCTCTCGAACCCAACAAAAAGCCCGCCCGGTTTCCCGGGCGGGCTTTTTTGTTGGCAACATTCTCAAAACAAAGCCGCGCAAGCTGCTACAGAGGCGTCTTCGCCCCGTGTTTTGCAGGAGAAAAAGGTGCGGTCCGAAGGGGGCATTCTGCAGAGACCATTCAAGTGATGGTGCCCATGCGCTCTGGAATCCTTACCTCGTTTAGACTCGGTTCGCCATGCGAGCATGGTTATTCGCTTCGCTCAGCCCTTCGGGGCCGCACTACGTGCGTTACTCCGCTGCGCTACGTTCCTACGGAGTGCTCAGGTTATTTATTGGCGCCGAACTCAACGATCTGGAAGGCGTTTCCGTTCTTCAAAAAACCGGGAACTATTTTGAGTTTTTTCTTCCTGCCAAGCGTAGCTTGTAGCTTGTAGCTTGTAGCTTGTAGCTTGTAGCTTGTAGCTTGTAGCTTGTAGCTCACAGCTGATAGCTGATAGCTATATACTAAAAAGCCCACCGTCTGGTGGGCTTTTTAGTCGTGCTGATAACGAACTTACTGCTCATCACCCGCATTGGTACTGAGGCGAGATGGATGCAGTTCCACATCCCCCTCTTCTCTCAACAGGGCAACAACCTGACGGAAACTGCGCTGACCCTCGATATTGCCAAGCTCACGCAGGGCTGCCAGCTGTTGCTCGTCAGTGAGCGGGTCGGCGTTACCGTCTTCCACTCGAGTGACCTGATACGCAATCAGGGAGCCATTTCCGGTGCGAGTAATCGCCACACTGCCCTCGCCGCCTTCCGCCGGGCGTGACTGACCGAAAGCACCATTGACCACTTCCATGGACGGCTCGGCGCCACCACGTTGCAGCCCTTCCTGCTCCTGGACTTCCGCTTCAAACAGGCTAGCAATATCTTCCAGGCTAGCGCCCTCTTCCAGCTTTTTCTCGGCCTCGCCGATCAGGGACTGAACCTTGTCAGCCGCGCGCTCACCCTTGATACGCTCCTCAATGGCGAAACGGACTTCGTCCAGAGGCAGCGGCTCTGCGGCCTTCTCTTCGACGATCCGCACGGCAAGATACTGGCCCGGGGCAGATTCAAGCAACTCACTGTTATGGCCATCACGGCGAACTTCATCACTGTTCAGGGCTTGCTGAACGGCCGGCGCGTTTAACGGAGACGGCAACGCGGACAGGGCAACCCATTCGGTACGCTGTACTTCTGCACCGATCTGCTCTGCCGGGCTGTCCAGTGAGCTGTGCTCGTACAGAGACTCTTCAAGGGTCGCCACATCTTCGTTGAGCATGGCCTCAGCACGAGCCTGCTTGAGATCCGCGCGAATTTGCGAGGAGAGTTCTGCCAGGGTAGGCATGTCACGCTCTTCTGCCACTTCGGTGACCTTGATCAGGTGTACACCCGCATCGCTTACTACCGGTGCAGACACCACACCCGGTTCGAGTTCTGCAATGGCCGCCTCCATTTCTGCCGGCAGCGCGCCCTTGGTCACCACGCCCAGGTCACCACCGCTGGTGGCCGAACCCGGGTCGTCCGAATAGTCCGCAGCGGCATCGGCGAAACTCATACCACCGGCAATGGCTTTCTCAGCTTCTTCGGCACGTACCTTGGCGTCTTCCAGACTACGATCACCGTCTACTGCGATCAGGATATGCGCTACCTTGCGAGCCGTATTGGCACCGGATTCAGCAAGAATCGCCTTGCGGACCTCATACTCTTCCGCCACATCCTCATCGGTGACCGACACCTGATCGGCGTACTGATCTGCCGAGAGGCTCACGTAGGCAATACGGAACTCTTCCGGACGCATGAATTCGCCCTGGTTCTCCTCGTAGAAGGTGGCGATTTCATCGTCACTCACGGAGAAACTGCTACGCAGGGCATTGAGATCCAGCTCGGTATAGCGGATATCGCGAACCTGCTCACCCAGGCGGCGCTGCTCGTCCAGTTCGGACGGCAAGGCGAAGTTCGTAGCCATGAAGCCCGCACGATACTGTTCTTTAACCATGTCCTGCTGGAGCCCACGGATGTAGCCCTGCGGGCTCATGCCACGGCTACGCAACTCACGCTCAAAACGGTTATTGGAAAACTTGCCGTCTTCCTGGAACAACTCGATCTGGCGAACGTCAGCAGATACCTGGTTGGTGCTGAATACCAGCTTGGACTGCTCGGCAGCGCTGAGGATCAACTGCTCGTTGACCAGGCCATCGAGCACCATTTCCGGGCGCACAAAGGAATCCAGCAAGGCCGGATTCATATTCGGGCTTTGCTGTCGCAACATGTCGCGAACACGCTCTACCCGCTGGTTGACCGCGTTACGGGTAATGGGTGTGCCTTCCACTTCAGCCACCACATCGCCGCTACCGCCACCAACAAAATAGCCGTAAAAGCCGGAAATCACGAAAGGAAGAATGATCGCGGCAAGCAGGACCTTGCCCACGGGACCGCGGACAAACCGTCTGAACTCCTGCATGAAATTACTCCGTCGGGGTACTCTCGAATTACGATTCGAATGTCTGTCTTGTTATGTCAGAACCGCCCATCAAGCAACAGTTCCTATAAACGGAAAAAAGCGCATCCGCGAACGGCTGCGCTTTCTCAAACTGGCGGAGCGGACGGGACTCGAACCCGCGACCCCCGGCGTGACAGGCCGGTATTCTAACCAGCTGAACTACCGCTCCTGCAAACAGTTTAGTTCACCGCATCCTTCAGCGCTTTACCGGCCTTGAAGCCCGGTACTTTCGCTGCCTTGATCTGGATGGTCTGGCCAGTTTGCGGGTTACGGCCTTCACGTGCAGCGCGCTCTTTCACAGCAAAAGTACCAAAACCTACCAGAGAAACGCTGTCACCTTTTTTCAGGGCGCCAGTTACCGCTTCCAAAGTAGCGTCCAAAGCACGACCAGCGTCAGCTTTGGAAATGTCCGCGCTAGCGGCAATCGCATCAATCAACTCTGACTTATTCACAAAGTTCCCCTTTCTGTTTTCCCGGTTTTATGGTCGAGGCGAGACGCACTCTCCTTTGGCGAAGCCGCTTTTATACCAATGGGTATAAGGGCCGTCAAGGAACCAACAGTGCAGACTCTCCCAAGTTTTAAAAAAATGAAAAACCATACAGATCAACTATTTAAAATTACTTTTAAACGTTGACTGTCAGTGTGTACTGGGACGCTTGTTACCTTCCTGGTTTTTCTCTTCAGCTAACGCCAGATCCTCCTCCTGCTCCGCTTGTGAAAGCGGACTGGGTTGGTGAGTCAGCGCCACATCAAGCACCTGGTCAATCCATTTTACAGGCCTGATATCCAGGGATGCCTTGATATTCTCCGGAATCTCCTTGAGATCCCGTTCATTTTCTTCCGGTATTAATACCGTTTTAATGCCACCGCGGTGTGCTGCCAGAAGCTTTTCCTTCAAGCCACCGATCGGCAATACCTGGCCACGCAGGGTAATTTCACCCGTCATGGCCACATCTGCCCTGACCGGGATGCCCGTCAACACCGACACCATGGCCGTGCACATGCCGATGCCAGCACTTGGGCCATCCTTCGGCGTTGCCCCTTCTGGCACATGCATATGGAGATCGTTGCGCTCCAGTGCCCGACGGCGAATTCCCAATGTGCCCGCACGACTTTTCACCACCGTCCAGGCCGCCTGAATCGATTCCTGCATCACATCGCCCAGAGAGCCGGTAGAGATTACCCGCCCCTTACCGGGAGTGGAAACACTTTCAATCGTGAGCAACTCGCCGCCAACGGAGGTCCAGGCCAAGCCAGTAACCTGACCAACCTGGTCATTCTCTTCTGCGCGGCCAAAGCTGAACTTGCGCACGCCAAGATAGTGCTCTACCTGATCTTCGCTGAGAGCCACCGACGCAGCGGCATCCCCCGCCAACAGGTTCTCTTTCACGACCTTGCGGCAGATCTTGCTGATCTCACGCTCCAGACCACGAACACCGGCTTCGCGGGTGTAATGACGCACCACATAACGCACCACGTCATCGCCGATCACCAACTCGTCTTTTTTCAGACCGTTGTTCTTGATCTGTTTGGGCACCAGGTACTGCAGTGCAATGTTGACCTTCTCATCCTCGGTATAACCGGGGATACGGATCACTTCCATTCGGTCCAGCAACGGTCCGGGAATATTCATGGAGTTGGACGTACAAATGAACAACGTTTCTGACAGGTTGTAGTCCACTTCCAGGTAATGGTCGCTGAAGGTATCGTTCTGCTCCGGGTCCAGAACCTCAAGCAGCGCAGAGGCCGGATCACCGCGGTTATCCATGCCCATCTTGTCGACTTCGTCGAGCAGGAACAACGGGTTTCTTACCCCGACCTTGGACAGCTTCTGGATAATCTTGCCTGGCATGGAACCGATATAGGTCCGGCGATGACCGCGAATTTCAGCCTCATCGCGTACACCACCCAGCGCCATGCGAACAAACTTGCGGTTGGTCGCCTTGGCGATGGACTGCCCCAGCGAAGTCTTACCCACACCAGGCGGCCCCACCAGGCACAGTACAGGTCCTTTCACCTTGCCGACCCGGCTTTGCACTGCCAGAAATTCCAGAATACGGTCTTTTACCTCTTCCAGACCGTAATGGTCACTGTCCAGCACTTGCTTGGAATTGGCGAGGTCGTGTTTTACCCGGCTGCGCTTTTTCCACGGCACCGAGGTCATCCAGTCCAGATAACCTCGTACCACGGTCGCTTCTGCCGACATGGGCGACATCATCTTGAGCTTGTTGAACTCGCTTTGGGCCTTGTCGCGCGCTTCCTTCGGCATGCCCACGCTGTCGAGTTTCTTTTCCAGCTCGTCCAGGTCATTACCGGTTTCGTCCAGATCACCAAGCTCTTTCTGGATCGCCTTCATCTGCTCGTTCAGGTAATACTCGCGCTGGCTCTTTTCCATCTGCTTCTTGACGCGGCCACGGATGCGCTTTTCTACCTTCAGGACATCAATATCCGATTCCATGAGCGCAATCAGGTGCTCTACCCGCTCACGGACATCCACCATTTCCAGCACGTCCTGCTTCTCTTCAAGCTTGAGTTGAAGATGCGCTGCAATGGTGTCGGCAAGACGGCTGACTTCGTCAATGGATGAAACTGACCCTGTGACTTCCGGCGCCACTTTCTTGGACAGCTTCACATAGTCTTCGAATTGGGACTGCAAAGACTTGGCCAGTGCATCCTGTTCGCCGCTGTCCGGCAAACCTTCTTCCAGTTCGCGAACGTCGGCAATGGCGCCTTGCTCGCCAAACTCTGCCGTCACAACGTGAGCACGCTGGCCCCCTTCTACCAGTACCTTCACGGTACCGTCAGGGAGTTTCAGCAGCTGCAGAATGGTTGAGACGGTACCCACCCGATAAATGTCGTCGACACCGGGATCATCGTCAGATGCATTTCGCTGGGCCACCAGCATGATCTGCTTGTCAGCGGCCATGGCCGCTTCGAGAGCAGCAATGGATTTTTCCCGGCCAACAAACAACGGAATGACCATATGGGGGTATACCACCACATCACGCAGTGGCAAAAGGGGGATATCTTTCAGCACAGATTGCCTCTAAATAACCGGGGAGGCGCCTCAGTCAGGCGCCACCTTGGAAGACTGCTCGCTGTTTTCGTAAATCAACAACGGGTCGGATTCGCCTTTGATGGTAGGGCTGTCGATGACCACCTTGGCCACGCCATCCATGGAAGGCACCTGATACATGGTGTCCAGCAATACACTTTCGAGAATGGAACGCAGTCCACGGGCACCGGTCTTGCGAACCATGGCCTTGTTGGCCACTGCGCGCAGGGCGTCCTCGCGGAAATCCAGCTCCACACCTTCCATCTCGAACAGGCGGGCATACTGTTTGGTCAGGGCGTTGCGTGGCTCGGTGAGAATCTGAACCAGGGCTTCCTCGCTCAGTTCTTCCAGCGTCGCGATGACAGGCAGACGGCCGATGAACTCCGGGATCAAGCCATACTTCACCAGATCCTCGGGCTCCACATCCACCAGCAACTCTCCAAGATTGCGGGTATCGTCCTTGCTCTTCACTTCGGCAGAGAAACCGATCCCGCCTTTCTCGGAACGGTCACGGATAACCTTGTCGAGACCGGCGAAGGCACCACCACAGATGAACAGCATGTTGGACGTATCCACCTGCAGGAACTCCTGCTGGGGATGCTTGCGCCCCCCTTGGGGCGGCACGGACGCAACGGTCCCTTCGATCAGTTTGAGCAACGCCTGCTGCACGCCCTCCCCGCTCACATCACGGGTAATGGAGGGGTTGTCGGACTTGCGGGAAATCTTGTCGATTTCATCGATATAGACAATACCGCGCTGGGCCTTTTCCACATCGTAGTCACATTTCTGCAGCAGTTTCTGGATAATGTTTTCTACATCCTCACCAACATAACCGGCTTCGGTAAGGGTAGTTGCATCCGCGATGGTGAACGGCACATTCAGCAGTCGCGCCAGCGTTTCTGCCAACAGGGTCTTGCCGCTACCGGTCGGACCGATCAACAGGATGTTGCTTTTACCCAGTTCAACCTCATCACGGCCCTTACCGCTGGTGCGCAGCCGCTTGTAGTGATTGTAAACTGCCACTGCCAGCACTTTCTTGGCGCGCTCTTGGCCAATCACGTACTCATCAAGGGTGTCCTTGATTTCGCTGGGCTTGGGAAGACGCTCACCTCCTGTATCGCTGCTGTCTTCCTGGACTTCCTCGCGGATGATGTCGTTACACAGGTCCACACATTCATCACAGATGAAGACCGAGGGTCCCGCAATCAGCTTTCGCACCTCATGCTGGCTCTTGCCGCAAAAGGAGCAGTACAGCAGCTTGCCGTCATCGCTCTTGCCAGTGGTATCGGTCATCGAATTGCCTCTAAACCTGTGTATTGAAAATCGCTGTATCTTTGAAGATGCAGGGAGACCGGGGCTTTTTCAAGCCCGCCGGGCTCCCGGCGGTGCCGTTAGGACACTTTTTAAACGAACGTTACCTAATTACACGGGACGCTGCTTCAAGACGGCGTCAATGATGCCGTATTCCTGGGCCTCTTCCGCCCCCATGAAGTTGTCGCGATCGGTATCTTTCTCCAGACGCTCGAGCGGCTGGCCCGTGTGGTGAGCCAGCAGGTTGTTCAACTGGCCCTTGATCTTGAGGATTTCCTTGGCATGGATCTCGATATCCGAGGCCTGGCCCTGGAAACCACCCAACGGCTGGTGAATCATCACACGGGCATTAGGCAGGGCGTAACGCTTGCCTTCTGCGCCTGCAGCCAGCAGGAAGGCCCCCATGCTGGCGGCCTGACCGACACACATAGTGGACACATCAGGCTTGATGAACTGCATGGTGTCGTAGATAGACATACCGGCAGTCACTGAGCCACCCGGGCTGTTGATATACAGATGGATGTCCTTGTCCGGGTTTTCGGATTCAAGAAACAGAAGCTGCGCCACGATCAGGTTGGCCATGTGATCTTCCACCTGGCCCACCATGAAAATGACCCGCTCTTTCAGCAGACGGGAATAAATATCAAAGGAACGCTCACCCCGAGCAGTCTGTTCGATCACCACCGGCACCAGACCCAGATTGGTCGGGTCCTTGATGAGCTGGCTCATTTCCGGGGTCATGGATTGGATACGGCTCAAGTCGATCATGTAGCGCTTCCCTCTGGTCGGTCATCCGTAGACGACGGGACGGTATTATTAGGGCCGTCGCAACGGCCATCTCCTGAAGCTGCAATGGGGCCCAAACAGGCGAATTACAAGGGCTTCGGGAAAAATCACTGTTCTGGCATCTTATGACGGCACCATGGGGGCGTCTATAAAAGTGGGCCTTGGTGGGGTTCAAGTGCGCAATTCTTGGCCAGATTGTGCATTAATAGGTCAATTCGGCAGCCAAAACAGGAAAAATTGCGGCAATACCCTCACCAAAGGCAAGGAAATACAGCACTGGCGAATGCCACTACCGGGACTGCCTGGAACAAAAAAAGGGGCCCGAAGGCCCCTTTTCCGATCCGTTATCGCCTGGCTAATCAGGCTTCAGCCTGCTCACGCGGCTTCACTGCATCCTGGTAGGACATGGTTTTCTCATCGACCTTGGCGCTGGCCAGCACCAGGTCAACCACCTGCTCTTCCAGCACCGCGCCTTCGATCTGTTGCAGCTGCTGGGGGTTACCGTACACCCAGTTCACCACTTCTTCAGGCTTCTCGTACTGCTCGGCGATTTCCTCAACACGGGCTTTCACCTTATCGGCATCAGCTTTCAGCTCGTTCTGGTCAAGGATCGCACGAATGATCAGGCCAAGACGCACAGAGCGCTGGGCCTGCTCGGTGAACAGGTCATCCGGCAGGATGGAAGCATCAAATTGCTGGCCGCCGCCGAACTGCTGAACCATCTGCTGACGCATGCGCTGAACTTCCTGGCTAACCAGAGCCGCCGGCAGGTCAAATGCGTGCAGGTCGGACAGGCCTTCCATGACTTGCTCTTTCACTTTGCCAGTGATCGCGTTCTTGAGCTCACGCTCCATGTTCTTGCGAACTTCTGCCTTGAACTTGGCTTCGTCGCCATCGTCAACGCCGAAAGCCTTCATGAACTCAGCATCCACTTCCGGCAACTGCTTGCCTTCTACCTTGTTGACCTTGATCTGGAAAACAACGGCTTGGCCCTTCAGCTCTTCGGAGTGGTACTCCTCCGGGAAGGTCACGTCGATGTCTTTCTCTTCGCCAGCCTTCATGCCAACGATGCCATCTTCAAAGCCCGGGATCATCTGACCGGAGCCCAGCTCCAGGTTCTGGCCGTCTGCGGTGCCGCCCTCGAAGGCTTCACCGTCTTTGAGACCCTTGTAGTTGATGTTGACGCGATCACCCTGTTCTGCGGCACGCTCCACTTCTTCGAACTGGGCGCGCTGCTGACGCAGGGTCTCGATCATGGTGTCGACGTCTTCATCAGAAACGTCTGCCTGCGGCTTCTCGACAGCAATGCCGTCAAAAGCCTGCAGCTCTACTTCCGGATACACTTCGAAGGTCGCCACGAACTCAAGGTCTTTACCCGGCTCATTGGTGGTCGCTTCAAAGCCCGGCATGCCGGCCGGTTGCAGTTTTTCCTGCTCTACCGCCTCAATGAAGGCCTCACGCATAACGTCAGCCAGCACATCGTTACGCACGGCGCTGCCGAAGCGACGCTTTACTTCACGCATGGGCACTTTGCCCGGGCGGAAACCGTCCAGACGGACATTTTTCTTGGCTTCCTGCAGTTTATCTTCTACTGCAGAGTCCACTTTCTCCGCCGGTACACCCACCGTCAGACGGCGCTCAAGACCTGAAGTCGTTTCAACAGAAACCTGCATAACATCCTCTTTAAAAAGACTTTTTCGCTGCTCGCCGACCACTTTGAAGCGTGACGATCAATATTCAAGGGCGCAGATTATAATCAATGCCGCCCTTCCTGCCTACATAGCCGCCCGGTCATCGGACAGCAGTACCCGGAGGCACATACGAAAAAGCCTCCGGGGTGTCCCGGAGGCTTTTAAGATGGGGTGACTGAGGGGATTTGAACCCCCGACCACCGGAGTCACAATCCGGGGCTCTACCAACTGAGCTACAGTCACCATAAACTTGTTGCTTTCCTGCCTGGCACGCCTGGCAGGACTCGAACCTGCAACCGACGGCTTAGAAGGCCGTTGCTCTATCCGGTTGAGCTACAGGCGCATTGCAGGTTCCGCTAATCTGATGGTCGGGGTGGAGGGATTCGAACCCCCGACATCCTGCTCCCAAAGCAGGCGCGCTACCAGGCTGCGCTACACCCCGTTTATCAGTCACGCCAACAGTGCTTGAAAGCGAGGCGCGCATAATACTCGGCACCCCGGTAAGCGTCAACGCACCGGGAAAGAAAAAATCCCTAACGTTCAGATTTTAAACAACTTGTGATCACAGCATCGTGATCACAAGGGAGTTCCTTTTGCGCCACAGGTCGGGCCATGCGAAAATCGCGCCCCCTGATTCCCTTCACCATCAATAATGTAGAGAGAGATTCCATGACCGCCCAGATTCTCGACGGCAAGGCCCTGGCTCAGCAGTTCGAAGAAGAAATGCGCGAACGTGTCGAAGCCCTGAAAGCCAAAGCCGGTGGCCGCACCCCGATTCTGGCCACCATTCTGGTCGGTGCCGACCCGGCCTCCGCCACCTACGTAAAAATGAAGGGCAACGCCTGCCACCGCGTGGGGATGGAATCCGTAGCCATTGAATTGCCGGAAACCACCACAACCGAACAGCTGCTGGCCAAAATTGACGAGTTGAACAACAACCCCGATGTGCACGGCATTCTGCTGCAGCACCCGGTGCCCGCGCAGATTGACGAACGGGCCTGCTTTGATGCCATCAGCCTGGAAAAAGACGTGGATGGCGTCACCTGTCTGGGCTTTGGCCGCATGAGCATGGGCGAAGCCGCCTACGGTTGTGCCACCCCCAAGGGAATCATGCGCCTGCTGGAGCATTATCAGGTCAAGCTGGAAGGCAAGCATGCCGTAGTCGTGGGGCGCAGCGCCATCCTCGGCAAACCCATGGCCATGATGATGCTGGAAGCCAATGCCACGGTTACCATCTGTCACAGCCGCACCCAAAACCTGCCAGAACTGATCAAACAGGCGGATATCGTGGTCGGCGCGGTCGGCAAGCCGGAATTCATCAAGGCAGAGTGGATCAAGGATGGCGCCGTGGTCGTTGATGCTGGTTACCACCCGCAAAAATGTGGTGACATTGAGCTCGCCCCCCTTCTGGACCGCGTCTCAGCCTACACCCCGGTCCCCGGCGGCGTCGGCCCCATGACCATCAACACCCTGATTTTCCAGACCCTGCAGTCCGGCGAGAAGGCGCTGGGTTAAGTCCCGCTGCTCGCCCAAAAACCGCGCCCAGCCCATGCTGGCCGCGGTTTTTTTTGGGTAAGCGGATTAAATGGTTGATCTTACCTTTGCATGAGAGTGAGACGGACCGGCATCTCATCGGATTATCTGGTTGATGCTTCACCTACTGCTGGTGCATGTTTCCTTCGCTAATTCCAGCAAG